>WBZN01000073.1_pt1 | contig 105873 bp, 95 predicted proteins | sample 5204281 | NCBI WGS metagenome assembly WBZN01 (sample SAMN12344347, study PRJNA552823) | activated sludge metagenome | biome: Activated sludge suspended growth; feature: Nitrification reactor; material: Wastewater; isolation source: activated sludge from nitrification reactor of wastewater... | reverse complement strand
GGCACCTGGAGCGGGCCCAGCGTTGTGGCGGGCGGCCTGTACGACCCGCCCACGATGATCCCCGGCGCCTACGTGTACACCGTGAACGGTGCCGCGCCCTGCGGACCGGCCAGCGCCACGGTGACGGTGAGCGAGACGGGCAGCCCCGATGCGGGTGCCGACGGCGCGGCGTTGATCTGCAGCAACGGCGCCGCCATCAACCTCTTCTCTTCGCTCAGTGGCACGCCGGATCCGGGAGGCACTTGGAGCGGCGGCCTTGCCGGCGGCCTGTTCGATCCCGCTGTGAACGCCGCAGGTACCTACACCTACACGCTGGCGGCCACGCCACCCTGCGCCAGCGCCTCGGCGAACGTCACCGTCACCGTGATCAACGCGCCCGATGCAGGGGCTGACAACGCGCTCACCGTCTGCGACCAAGGCGCGGCCACGAGCCTCTTCGCCGCGCTGGGCGGCACGCCCGACGCGGGAGGCACCTGGAGCGGGCCCAGCGTTGTGGCGGGCGGCCTGTACGACCCGCCCACGATGATCCCCGGCGCCTACGTGTACACCGTGAACGGTGCCGCGCCCTGCGGACCGGCCAGCGCCACGGTGACGGTGAGCGAGACGGGCAGCCCCGATGCGGGTGCCGACGGCGCGGCGTTGATCTGCAGCAACGGCGCCGCCATCAACCTCTTCTCTTCGCTCAGTGGCACGCCGGATCCGGGAGGCACTTGGAGCGGCGGCCTTGCCGGCGGCCTGTTCGATCCCGCTGTGAACGCCGCAGGTACCTACACCTACACGCTGGCGGCCACGCCACCCTGCGCCAGCGCCTCGGCGAACGTCACCGTCACCGTGATCAACGCGCCCGATGCAGGGGCTGACAACGCGCTCACCGTCTGCGACCAAGGCGCGGCCACGAGCCTCTTCGCCGCGCTGGGCGGCACGCCCGACGCGGGCGGCACCTGGAGCGGGCCCAGCCCCGTGACCGGCGGCCTGTACGACCCGCCCACGATGATCCCCGGCGCCTACGTGTACACGGTGAACGGTGCCGCGCCCTGCGGACCGGCCAGCGCCACGGTGACGGTGAGCGAGACGGGCAGCCCCGATGCGGGCCAGGGAAATGCCGTGGCCCTATGCAGCTCAGGCCCACCGGCCAGTTTGTTTGGCATGCTCACAGGGTCACCTCAGCAAGGCGGCAGTTGGATCGGACCGGACGGCCTTGCTTCAACAGGCATGGTGGACCCGGCCACGGCACCTTCCGGCAGCTATACCTATGTGGTTGCAGGCAACGCCCCGTGCACAGCGCACATGGCAACAGTTGCCATCAGCATCAACCAAGCAGTGGATGCCGGAACGGATGCGGTGCTCACGGTCTGCAGCAGTACTGCACCGATCGCGCTTTTCCCCGCTCTTGGAGGATCGCCCGACTCGGGCGGCTCCTGGTCCATGCAGCCAAGCGGGCAGCCGTTCAACGGGATCTTTGATCCCGCGATCGGCACCTCGGGCACCTTCCAGTACCACGTGGCCGCCAACGCCCCCTGCTTGGCCGACTCCGCGGATGTACAGGTCTCCCTGGTGCCAGCCCCGCAAGCAGGCGCGGATGCCGTGGCGCAATTGTGCAGCTCCGACCTGCCGATCAACATGGCTGCTTTGCTGGGCGGATCGGCACAGCCGGGCGGCAGCTGGACGGACCCCTCCGGGAATGCAGCTTCCCCCACCTTCGATCCGGCAGCTTCCTTGCCCGGTGTGTACCTCTACGCACTTCCGCCGCTATCGGTCTGCCCGGGGGATACGGCACTGGTGGACATGGGCGTGGCGCAGGCGGCCGATGCAGGGGTGGACGGCGATACAACCGTTTGCTCCAACAATAGCCCCTTCGCACTGCACGAGCTGCTGGGCGGCGATCCTGATCCGGGAGGTACGTGGACCGGCCCCGATGGCGCTGCCATGAACGGGTGGTTCGATCCCGCCAATACCGCGGCTGGGGGGTATGTGTATACCGTGCCCGCCATGGCACCCTGCCCACAGGACCAAGCGCTCACCACGGTGAACATTATTCCCTTGCCCGTCATCTCCCCCACCCTCTCCACGGCCGGTGGTTGTGCTCCGCTGGAAGTCGTCTTCCAAAGTGGCTACAACGGGAGCGGGAACTGCTACTGGGATTTCGGGAACGGCATGGACACCACGGCATGCGGGCCGATCACCTTCACCTACGATCACGCCGGGGACTACTCCGTGCAATTCACCTTGGACCTGGGCAGCGGCTGTTCCGTGTCAACCATCCTGGATCCTTCCATCCACGTGGTGGAACAGCCGGTGGCGGCTTTCCAGATAGCCGGCACCAACGGCCCCGTAGTCACCTTCAATAACACCAGCACAGGTGCCCAAGGCTATTGGTGGGACTTTGGCGGACTTGCCACTTCCACATTGGTCGATCCCCAATTCGTATTCCTGTACGGAACGGAGCAGGTCCATACCATCTGCCTTACCGCCTCTGCTTCGCCGCAATGCATGGATACTGCGTGCATGGAGCTGCTGATCCCGGCATCCGCCCGGATCTTTGCCGCCAACGCATTCACGCCCGACGGCGATGGGCGAAATGACGGGTTCGCGCCAGTCTCCAGCGGTCCAAGCCCCCTGGACTACCAGCTGATCATCATGGACCGGTGGGGCCTCCCGGTATTCTCCACCAATGACCCGGACAACCGATGGGACGGGAATTTGGAAACCGGGCAACCTGCACCCCCGGATGTCTACGTGTGGAAGCTGGCAGGCCAGGACGCCATTGCCAAAACCCGGTTTGAGCTGCAGGGCCATGTCACCCTCTTGCGGTAGGTGGCTTCCGTCCCGTGATTTTCCTCCACCTTTGCGGGCCCCTGCAGGTGCATGAACAAACGATTGGTCATCATCCCCACCTACAACGAGAAGGAGAACATCCAGGACATCCTCACGCACGTGCTCGGCCTGCAGCCGGTCTTCGAGGTGCTCGTGGTGGATGATGGATCGCCTGACGGAACAGCCGCACTCGTGCGCTCAGTGCAGCAGCAGCAGCAACGGGTGCACCTGTTGGAGCGCAAGGGCAAGCTGGGCCTGGGTACCGCGTACATCGCCGGCTTCAAGTGGGCATTGGAACGGGGATATGACTTCATCTTCGAGATGGATGCCGATTTCAGCCACAACCCGGACGACCTGCTCCGCCTATATGCAGCCTGTGATGAAGGCGGCGCCGATATGAGCGTAGGCTCGCGCTACGTGAAGGGCGGCGGTGTGAGCGATTGGGACTGGGGCCGGGTGGTGCTCAGCTGGTGCGCCTCGGTCTACGTGCGTCTGGTGCTGTGGCTCAACGTGAGCGACACCACCGCCGGCTTCGTGTGCTACCGCGCCAGCACCCTGCGTGCCATCGCCTTGGACCAAGTGCGGTTCATCGGCTACGCCTTCCAGATCGAAATGAAGTACCGGGTGAAAATGGCCGGACTGCGCATCGCGGAAGTGCCCATCATCTTCCAAGACCGCAAGAGGGGCAATAGCAAGATGAACACCAGTATCTTCAGGGAGGCATTCCTGGGGGTGCTTCAGATGCGTGCTTCGATCAACCGTTCCGCAGGCAAAGGACAAGGGCGATGAACAGTTGGCTGCTCCGTGATGTGCAGGTGGTGAACGAAGGGCACGTGTGCGCGGCCGATGTGCTCGTGCGCAACGGCTTCATCGAACGCGTGGCCCCGGAAGGGATCGGCCAGGCATTGGGCGCGCAGGAACTGGACGCCCATGGCAAACACCTGCTCCCCGGAGCCATCGACGACCAGGTACATTTCCGTGAGCCCGGCCTCACACACAAGGAGGACCTCGCACACGGTTCCGCCGCTGCGGTAGCCGGGGGCATCACCACCTTCATGGAGATGCCCAACACCGTGCCGCAGACCCTGACTCAGGAATTGCTGGAGCAGAAGTATGCCATGGGCGCGGCCCACAGCGTGGCCAACTACTCCTTCTACATGGGGGCGGCCAATGACAACCTGGACGAGGTGCTGCGCACCGATCCCCGCACCGTGTGCGGCCTAAAAGCGTTCTTGGGCAGCAGCACCGGCAACATGCTGGTGGACGACCCCGAAACGCTGGACCGCCTCTTCCGGAACGCCCACATGATCCTGGCGGTGCATGCCGAAGATGAACCCACCATCCGCCGCAACACCGCCGCAGCCAAGGAACACTTCGGCGAGAACATCCCCATCGAACAGCACCCGCTGATCCGCAGCGCGGAGGCCTGTTGGCTTTCTTCGAGCAACGCGGTGAAACTGGCCAAGGAACACGGTACGCGCCTGCATGTGCTGCACATCAGTACGGCCAAGGAACTGGAACTCTTCGCGCCCGGGCCGTTGGAAGGCAAGCGCATCACGGCGGAAGCCTGCGTACATCACCTGTGGTTCACAGATGCGGATCATGCTGCCAAGGGCGCCTTCATCAAGTGGAACCCGGCGGTGAAAACACAGGCCGACCGCGATGCCATCCGCCAAGCGGTGAAGGACGGCCGCATCGACGTGGTGGCCACGGACCACGCACCCCACACCCTTGATGAAAAGGCCCTGCCCTACGCCCAATGCCCCAGCGGCGGCCCCTTGGTGCAGCATGCCCTACCGGCCATGCTCGAATTGATGCACCAAGGTGTGTTCACGTTGGAGGAAGTGGTGGAGAAGATGAGCCATGCCCCGGCGCGCCTGTTCCAGGTGAAGGACCGCGGCTTCATCCGCGAAGGCTACCACGCCGACCTGGTGCTGGTGGACCTGGATGCGTCATGGACCGTGGCCAAGGAAACCCTGTTGTACAAGTGCGGCTGGTCGCCGTTCGAAGGACAAACCTTCCGCAGCCGCGTGCTGCGCACCTGGGTGAACGGCAACATGGTCTATGCCGATGGCCAAGTGGATCGTTCCGTGCGCGGCATGCGCACCCTGTTCAACCGATGAACCGGCCCGCACGCTTCCTGGTCATCCTGGCATTGGCAGCTTGCACCAATGCACCACCGCCTCCCCAAGCGCCCTTGGACCGCGCCAAATTCGAGCGGGTGTTGGCCGGCGCCCTGCTGGTGGAGGCCCGCATCGGGCAGGAACTGTCATTGGAAGGGCGCAGGGATAGCACCGCCGCTGGCTATTATGATGAACTGTACCGGCAGGAAGGCGTGTCGGAAGCGGCCTTCAAGGCCACCTATGATGCCTACTTGGAGCAGCCGGAACTGCTGAAGGCCGTGTACGAGGATGTATTGAACGACCTGCAGCACCGCGCGGACAGCGTGAAGCAGTGAAGCGTACGGTTTCAGGTGCGCTCCAGGAATGCCACCACATTGGCCACGGCTTCTTCCGCGCTCCTGAACCGCATCGCCAGCAGGTTTGCGGCCTTTGAACCATGATAGGTCCGGGGCCGTGAAGCTGTCCGCGCCGTGTGCTTGGTGATCATCGGCCTGCCGCCGAACAGTGTACGCAATGCCTCCGTGCGCCAGCCTAATTCCAGCGCCCATTTCGGCAACAGCAGGGTTGGGGCGGGTTTTCCGGCGCTGTTCGCGATCAAGGTGAACAGTTTGCGGTAGGGCAGGTTCTCCCCGATCAGTAAATAGCGCTCGCCGCTTGCACCTTCTGTGATCAGGCGCGTCATGGCCGTGGCCGCATCGCGTGCATCCACCACCGCGTTGCTGCCGGCAGGGAAAAAGCGCGTGCCCTTGCGGATACGTTCGATCATCGTCATGCTGCTGCGCCCCGGGGCACCCGGCCCGAACACCACGCAGGGGTTCACCACTACCGCGTACAAGCCTTCGGCGATGGCGCGATGCACCTCCAGCTCCGCATCGGCTTTGCTGATCGCATATTCCGAGGAACCCCTGCCCAGCGTGAACGCGCTTGACTCATCGGCCGCTTCGCCATGGGGCGCAGCACCGATCGTCGCCGTGGAACTCACATGGCAGAGCCGGTCCACACCGGTCTCCAGCGCGGCGTTCACCACGTTTGCGGTGCCCGTTACGTTCACCTCATGCAGTGCGCGTGCATCGCGCGGGTCAAAAGAAACCAGCGCCGCACAGTGGTACACGTGCTCCACGCCCTGCATGGCCTCGCGCAGTACGTCCCCGTCGAACAGGTCGCCTTCGATCCATTGGATGCGGCGGAAGCGCTCTGCGCCATCGGGATGGTAGTGCTCCATGATGCGCTGCACGATGGAGACATCGCTCCCCTTGCGCAGCAGCGCGTGCACCTTGCGGCCCTGTGCAAGCAAGGCATCGATCACGTGGGCGCCAACGATGCCAGTTCCTCCGGTCACAAAGTCCATGCGGAGCGCAAGTTATTGCGAGGGATTCCGCGCCGGATCTCGTACTTGCCCATTCGCTTCTTTGTGCTGGGCTTCCCTCACAAATCCCGCGAGACCGCGCTTGGCGCCTTCGCGTCATCGCGTGAGGCCTTTCCTTGGCACGTCCGCCATTCTTTGCGTCCTTTGCGCTCTTTGCGGTATACACACATGGCCCTGACCAATTTCATCGAAGAGCTCCGCTGGCGCGGCATGCTGCAGGACAGCACCCCCGGCGTGGAGGAACATTTGCTCAAAGCTCCGGCGGCGGGCTACATCGGCTTCGACCCCACGGCCGATTCGCTCCATGTGGGCCACTTGGTACAGGTGATGACCCTCACGCACTTCCAGCGCTGCGGGCACAAGCCCTTGGCCTTGGTGGGCGGCGCCACGGGCATGGTGGGCGACCCCAGCGGCAAGCGCACCGAGCGCAACCTGCTGGATGAGGAGGCCCTGCGCCACAACGAAGCCTGCGTGAAGAAGCAACTGGAGCGCTTCCTGGATTTCAGCGGCAGCAACGCCGCCCGCATGGTGAACAACTACGATTGGTTCAAGGACATGGGCTTTCTGCGCTTCATCCGCGAGGTGGGCAAGCACATCACCGTGAACTACATGATGGCCAAGGACAGCGTGAAGAGCCGCTTGGAGGAGGGCCTCTCCTTCACCGAGTTCAGCTACCAGCTGGTGCAGGGCTACGACTTCCAGTGGCTGAACAAGCACGAGGGCTGCAGTGTGCAGATGGGCGGCAGCGACCAGTGGGGCAACATCACCACGGGCACCGAGCTGATCCGCCGCATGGGCGGGGGCGAGGCTTACGCCGTGACCACACAGCTGCTCACCAAGGCCGATGGCACCAAGTTCGGCAAGAGCGAGGGCGGCAACATCTGGCTCGATCCCGCGCGCACCTCGCCCTACAAGTTCTACCAGTTCTGGCTGAACAACAGCGATGCCGATGCGGCGAAGGCTGCACTGATCTTCACCACATGGGAACGGGCATTTGCGGAAGACTTGATCGCACAACACGCCAAAGCACCGCACGAGCGGCGCTTGCAGAAGGAGCTGGCGGCATTCATCACCACACTGGTGCACGGCGAAATGGAACTGAATGCAGCGATCTCCTCCAGCGAGGTGCTCTTCGGAAATTCCGCCGCAGGCTTGGGCACGCTGAACGAAAAGCAGTGGCTGGAAGTGTTCGAGGGCGTTCCTCAGGCCGAAGTGCCGCGCGCCGCGATCGAAAGAGGCATCGCCATCATCGACTTGTTGAGCGAGAGCACCGGCTTCCTGCCCAGCAAGGGCGAAGCACGCCGTGCCCTGAAGGAAGGCAGCATCAGCGTGAACAAAGCGAAGGCTGCGGAAGACCGCATGGTGAACACCGGAGACCTGATGGCGGGCAAGTTCATCCTGCTGCAGCGGGGGAAGAAGAACTACTTCTTGGTGAAGGTGGTGGGGTAGTTCGTAGTTCGTGGTGTCTGGTTCGTGGTGCCCCCTATGCCCTACGAACTACGCCCTGCGAACTACCCCACCAACAAATTGCATCCCCTTAGATCGCTGTTGTCAAACCGCCCCAACACCTCGAAGGTGCCGTCGGCCTGTACGCGGCCCAAGTCCTGGGTGCTAATGAACGGGCAACTCGCGATGTTGCACAGGTCGATCACGTCCAAGCCGCCAGTGCGCCCCGCCTCCACGCGGCTGAACGGGTCGTTCACGTCGCGCGCCAGTACTTTCATCCACGGTGGGCAACGGTAGATGCCGCCCCCTTGTGACCATGCCTGGGAGAGCAGCTCCGTCATGCCGTATTCGCTGTGTATGGCGGGCACACCGAAAGCTTCTTTGAGCACTGCGTGCAGTTCCACGCGCACCATCTCGGGTCTTCGCCCTTTCATTCCGCCGGTTTCCATGATCACCGTGTGCCGTAACGGCATGGGGTGTTGTTCCGCCAGGTCCAGCAAGGCGAACGGCACGCCGAAGAGCAGGGTTTGCACACCTTCATCCTCGCTTTCGCGCAACAATGCGGCCAGTGCATCAAGGTCGTGCAGGAACGTGCCGCTCTTGGCGTCGCCGCTTTGTTCGATCAACTGCTGCACCATGTACACCAAGGAACTGCCGGGCCTTTCGAGGTAGGCGGGCAACAGCGCCAGGATGCGCCAGCGCGAAGGCCGCCCGTACTCAGCGCCGAAGCTGGTGTTGAACGAACGTGCATAGAGCTCCGGCCAAGGCACATGGTGGGTGCTGGTGACGGCACCGGTGGTGCCGCTGCTGGTGAACTGCAGGGTGGCCTCCAGCCCCTCCAGCAGCACGCGGTGGTTGCGGAAGAAGCCGATCGGCAGGTACGGGATGCGATCGATCGTGTCCACCTGTTCCGGCCGGATGCCCAATGCAGTGATGTACTCCTTATACACCTTGTTGCGGGCGGCGTGCAGGGCGAATAGCTCCAGGGCAAGTGCCTCAAACCCGCCGCCGCCGTCCACCAGGAACGGCTTTTCCCGCCATTCCTCAAAAGCAATGGTTCCACCGTTCCCCGCGTTCATACCTTTGGATGATCGATGGACGAATTGCGCATGCAGGGATCAAAAGTATTCGGGGCTGCGCTGGCTGCAGCCATGCTGGCTTCGGCCTGCCTGAAAACCGAGGAATTCCCCAAGGAGCCGCACATCGCGTTCAAATCCTACGAACAAGGAATCGATTCCGCACGTCTCACCATCTCCTTCACCGACGGGGATGGTGATATCGGCTTGGCGCCGGGTGATACACTTTCACCCTTCAACCCCGGCAGCCATTGGTACCACAACTTCTTCGTGGATTATTACAAGCTGCACAACGGCCAGTGGGAATTGCAGGTGTTCACCCTGCCGCTCTACTACCGCATTCCGGTCATCACGCCCACCGGGCAGAACAAGACCTTGGAGGGGGACATTGCGGTGGAGATCAGCCCCTTGGTGCTGCCACAAATACCCGGGGACACAGTACGCTTCGGAGTGCATATCGCCGACCGGGCGCTGAACGAGAGCAACACGGTCTTCACGGAGGCCATCGTGGTGCAGTGAACGGCGCACCCATCGCAAGTGCTTGCCCAAGGCCAGGCTCAGTGCAGCGTAGGATATATCAACGAGAACTGCCCTGAGCGGAGCCGAAGGGCCATTCCAAACCTCAGGAATATCAGCAGCTTCCATTGATGGTTGAATTATGATTCGTTTGCCCTGAGGCCCGGCTGGACGCTTTGGCAAGCTTCGGTTAATTTTCACGGCAGATGCGCCCGCTTTGCACCTGGGTCCTTGGCTGGTTGTTGGTACCCGTGGCCGTGGGGCAAGCGCTCTTTTTCCAGCAGATCACCACGGCTGACGGGCTCTCGGACAATGCCATTACCAAGCTCTTCCAAGACCGCGACGGGTTTCTGTGGATCGGTACGGAAAGCGGCCTGAACCGGTACGATGGCCACCATGTACGCGTGTGGCATGCCGCCGACGGCCTCGGTGGCGAACATGTCGCGGACTTGATGCAGGACAGGCAAGGGATGATCTGGGCAGCCACCCAGGAAGGTGCGCTGGCCCGGTTCAGCAGCGATGGCGCCGCGGTGGAGACCTTTCGGCCCGGCACGGCCCTGCAGCATGCAGTGCCCCGCCTGCGGCTGAACTGCCTGTTCGACCTCAACGACAGCACCCTGCTGATCGGGGCCCGCCGTGTTCCGTTGATCTTCATGGACAAGCGCACCGGCCGCTTCAGTTATTGGAAAGGATCCGGCCCCATCACCCCGGCCGCAGCCCTGCCGCAGCCCGTAGAAAGCAGCGACTGGTGCCACTACATCCGCGACCTGGGTGATGGACGGCTGGCGATCGGGTTCCTGCTCGGCTTCGGCCAGCATCTGGTGGACCGCAACACCGGCCGGCTTCTGGGCCAGGCTTTTGAACTGAACGGCGACAAGGACCAAACCATTACGGATGCACTGTGCACGGGCGACCGCTTGTACGGTGCAGGCTGGCAGCAACGCTTGCATGTACACGACCTCCGTTCCGGGCAGGACCTGTACTGGCCCATGCCAGATGAATGCCGTACGCTGATCCAGGATGGCAGCCTGCACCTGCTGATCGGCACGGCCAGCAGCGGGCTGCTGCGGATGGATGTGCGCACGGGGAGCTACCAGGTGCACCGGCACCGACAGGGCGACCCGCGCTCGCTCAGCGACGATCGGGTCCGCGCCCTGCTCCGCGACCGGGAAGGGCGCACGTGGGCGGGAACCGCCAGTGGCCTGAACGTGTATGCACCAAAACGCTGGTGGGCGTCATCCGTTCCTTTGACCACGGGCCAAGGAGATGAGGGTTCCGCTGCTGTTCCGTTCAACATAGCCGAGCTGCCAAGCGGGGAACTGGCCGTTTGTACCAACCTGGGCCTGTTCATGGGCATGCCGGACGGACCGCTGGGCTACTTGCCTGTTCGGGCCGCACAACAGCGTTTACGCACCACTACCGTGCTCTGCACACCAGGGTCCATGTTCCTGGGAGCGGAAGAAGGCCTGTTCCACTGGGATGACGGCACACACCGGGCCGTGGCCATGTTCCAACCCGGAGACCGGTTCCATGCCCGTACACATGGCGAAAGCCGCCCCGCCGGAACGGTTCCTGCCTTGTTCCAGGTGCGCAGCTTGCTGGCGGATACGATCCGCGGCCGCCCCGCGCTGGTCTTAGGCGTACTGGGCTACGGACTGGCGATACTGGACCTTTCGAGCAGGCAGGTTGAACTGTTCGCACACCAAACCGACAACCCGGGCAGCTTGGGCGGCAACCTGGTAGCCCAACTGGTGCGGGATAGAACCGGCACATACTGGGCGGCAACCGCCGAAGGCCTCTACCAGTGGGATTTGGACCGCCGATCCCCGAGCAACCGTTTTCGCGCATTCCGGGCCAATGCGGACGGTTCCATGCTCCCGTCCGACGATATCACCGCCTTGTTGCCCGATACACTTGGCCGGCTGTGGATCGCCATGAGGAACGGCGGATTGGCCCTGTGGAACGGCGACCATATGCGCCGGTTCAGCCTGCCGGCCTGTGCGGGTGGTACCGTACATGGCCTGGCCTTGGACCGCAGCGGCCGGCTCTGGTGCGCAACACGCGGGTGTTTCACCGTGTTGGATACCGCGCTGGCCGCCTGGGAAGTGATCTTCCTGCCCCAAAAGCAAACCTCGGCCGCAGTCCCCCTGGGCATCCGGACCTTGCGCGACGGCCGCATGGCATTCGTCGCCGACAACACCTTGCAGGTGTTCGATCCCGCCGTGCTGGCTGCCGCTGCCGCACCGCCCACGCCCTACCTCACCGCCATGGAGCTGGGCGATAGCTCGGTGATGGGCAGGTTGCACAAGGGAGTGCTGGTACTGGCCGCTGCCTCCGCTCCGCTCCGCATCTCCATCAGCGCTCTGGACCTCGCCCCCCTGCAGCCTTACACCTATTCACTGGAACTGGAAGGTGTGGACCCCAAGCCACGGCCTGCCGATGCGGGCGGAAGCCTGGTCTATGCCAGCCTCCCCCATGGAACCTACCGGTTGTTGGCCCGCACGGTCGGTGGAAACGGCGTAACCAGCGCACCAGTTGCCTTGGCCGTGATCCAAAAGGCCGCCCCGATCCAGCAACGCTGGTGGTTCTATTGGGCCATTGCCGCAGCCACCGGTGCGGTGGCCTATGCCCTATCCAGGTACCGCTACGGCCAGAAACTCCACTTGCAACAGGTGCGCAACAGGATCGCAAGCGACCTGCACGACGAGGTGGGTTCTTCCTTGAGCGCCATCACCATCGGATCGCAATTGGCAGCGGGCCTCAGCGGTAAGGACAAAGGCCAGGTCAGGGAGATCATGCTCCGGCTCAGTGAAACCAGCAATACCAGCCTGCGCCGCATGCGCGACATTGTGTGGGCCATTGACCCCTTGAACGATGAAGGCGAGGCACTGGTGGCACGCATGCGGCGGATCGCCCAGGAATTGCTCGCCGACCAAGGTGTTGATGTGGCCTTCAGCATCACCGGCGGGGTGGAGCACCTGAAACTGCCCATGGGCGCGCGCAAGGACCTGTTGCTGCTCTTCAAGGAGGCGGTGCACAACTGCAGCAAATATGCCGACGCCGGAACGGTCCAGGTCTCGCTGCACCGCCGGTCCTCGCGCCTGTGGCTGAGCGTGAAGGATGATGGCAAGGGCTTCAACCCCGCCTTGCACCCCGACGGGCACGGCTTGGGCAGCATGGTGCGCAGGGCCCAGGCGCTCCAGACCGAACTGGTGCTCAAAAGCGGCCCCGGCCTGGGTACCTTGGTCGGCGTGGAAGTCGAGCTCACGAAGATCCGTGATTGACGGACCACCATGCAAGAGGCAACTTCGAACCGTAAACCCCGAGCTGCCGCCATGGAGCCGATCCGCGTGATCATCTTCGACGACAACAAGGACCTGCGCGCCATGTTCCGCCTGCTGGTGGAGGCCCAGCCCGACATGGTGTGCGTGGCGGCGCACCCCGACCTGAGCCAGGTGCTGCGCGACATTGGTGCAGCCCAGCCCGACGTGATCGTGATGGATGTCCAAATGCCCGGCATGAGCGGCATAGAGGGCGTGCGGCTGATCAAGGCCCGCTTCCCGCTGGCCCGGATCCTCATGCAAACGGTGTTTGATGACAACGAGAAGGTGTTTGAGGCCGTGCGCGCAGGAGCTTGCGGCTATATCCTCAAAACGGCCAGCGCCGATGAAATGATGAAGGCGATCCGCGATGTGCACGGCGGTGGATCGGCCATGACACCCGCCATTGCCGCCAAAGTGCTCGATCATTTCAGGCACATCCCTCCCGCAGCCGCCAAAGGAGTTGATCCCGGGCTCAGCGACCGTGAAAAAGAAGTGCTGATGCGATTGGTGGACGGATGCAGCTACAAAATGATCGCCGCCGACCTGGGCATCAGCTACCACACGGTGAACACCCACATCCGGCACATCTACGAAAAACTGCACGTGGGCAGCAGCACTGAAGCCGTAAGCAAAGCATTGAAGGACCGCTTGGTATAGCCATCGCGCCAAGCGAAGGGTCACTTGCCGTCGATCACGTCCTCCCAGAAGGTGATCTCCTTCTCGTTGTTGATGCTGATCCGGGCGATGTCGTCGAAGACGCTCACCATGCCCGTGACGCACACCTTCCGGCCTTGCAGGTACGTCTCCGGGTCGTAGGAGAAATTCGGACTGTTGTAATCCCACACGGTAGCGTAGAAATCCTGGTTGGGGTACATCCGGTCGAAGTTGAGGTAGAGCGCGTTGGATTTCTTGGTGCGGCGCGTGCTCACCACCGTTCCGCAGATGGTGGCCTTGCTGCCTATGTGGTACTTGGCCTGCAGGGTATTGAACCGGCCTCCGGGCAATGGTGCCGGCAACGGGGCTACCTCGCCCATGGCCTTATCCCCTTCCCCATACCAATCCTGCGTGTTGCGCTGGGCCTCGATACGCTGCTCCAGGGTGTCGTCCAATGCTGGGAACAGGTCCAACCCCGACAGGACTTCCACACTGTCAATGGTGGTGGCATAGCCCAGCAGCCCTTGGTCGTTCAAGCCGTTCTGCATCAAAAAGGCGATGCCCTTCTTCACCGGCGCGTCCAGGTCCACCATGGCCTTGAAGAACAACGGCGGAGCGTAGACATCGGCCTCGGCCTTGGGCTTGTTCAGCAGGGGCATGTCCTTGCCCAAGATGGGCGCCGTGACCACAAAGACACGGTGGCCCGAGTAGTGCACATAGCGCCGCATCCAGTCCTCCAGGTCGGCCCAAGTACCCCGGTTCATTTCGGGCTTCTGCGGGGCCACGTTGGAGTAATAGTACGTTGCTTTCAGCGCATCCATGCTCCAGCGCATATCGGCACTGGGCACCATGTGGCCGCGGTCGTAGCCGCTGTACCAGTATGCATCGATCAGCGCCGTATTGGTCTTCACCAAGGGGTCCGGGAGGAATGTGTCGATCCGGGCCAGGTTGCCTTCCATGATGTCCGGCAAGATCAGGTGGGCCGTCCACTTGGGCACCTTGTAGCGGTCGTTCCATACCAAGGAATGGCCCGGGTGGACGATCACCGTATCACCCGGCTCCAACTTCGGACAGCCCCACAGGGCCACGTCGTGCCGCATCACGGCCAGCTTGGCGCGCTCCACTTGGCCCCGTTGCAGTTCCAGCTGCTGCTTGGCGGCATTGAAGCGGTCTTGGGCCTCACGCAACTCTTGGTCTGCCCGTGATTGGCCCGTTGCGCTCAGTAGCAGAATGGAGCCTGTGCATAAGGAGAGGATACGGGTCCGCATGGTGGTGTTCAGTTCGAAGTACGCCTGGTGGTGATCAATTCTGCAAGATCGTGCAAAGCCAGGGATCGCGCACCGAGGTTCTTGCAAGGGGTGTGCCGAGGGGGAGGATCACGCAGCACCTCGGCGATGTGGAGCTGCCGCTGGTCCTGCACGATATGTCTGCCTCCAGCGGCGTGCAGGCGGCCCAAATACTCCTGCTCCGGCTGCCCGGGCGTGGGCACCAGCAAGGCACCGCGCCCCATGGCGGCAAGGTCCATCAGGGTGGAATAGCCGGTGCGCCCCACGATCAGTTCCGCGCACGACAACGCAGCGTGCAGGTCGGGCGTGGCCATGTGCCCCACCACGTTGACCGGCCCCACTTGGTCTTCTTTCAGGCCGGGCCTGCCCGATACCAGCAAATGCGGCCCTTCGATCGCCTGCAACTGGTGCAGCACCAATTGCTCCAGCGCGCTGCGCTGCGGCTCCGGTCCGCTGATCACGGCCACCACGCGCCACGTTTTGCCGGTGCAGGGCGTGGTGGCGCTTTCAAAGCGGCTCAGCGGCCCGATGTAGCGCACATTGCCCGGCACCGCATCGCCGTGCGAAAGTTTGCCCGCAAGGCCCGGTGCTTCCGCATGGTCGGGCACCCAGCAGCGGTTGAACGGGGCGATGTGCCACCGGTTGATGCCGCGCGCCATCCCTTGGGCAACGGGCGTGAACGGAAAGAGCTGGTGGGTGATCAACACGCTGGGCAGGGCCGCAGAGTGCAACCCGGATCGCTGGTCGCTGATCACGGCATCCAGTTTCAAGGCCTGCCGGTGTTGTTCCAGCCATCTGCGCTCCGCACGCACCTGCCGCAGCATCGCCGGAAACTGCCTGGCCAGCATCCAGGCCATGGACCTTCCCCGGCCGTAGCGCACTTCCATGCCCGCGATCCTTACTTGCTCCAACTGCGGAAATTCCGCCCCCAGCAACGCCAACGGCCCCTTGTCGGCACCGATCACCGGCGTGGCGCCGTGTTCCAGCAGCGCATGCACCAACGGCACGCAGCGCGCAGCGTGCCCCAAGCCCCAATCCAAGGGAGCCACCAAAATGCGTGCACCGCGGAACATGGTGCGAAGGTGGGGCGAAACATCCCGGAACTTCGTTCCTTCGCGGCCGCTTTGTACGGTCCCCAGTGCGACCTTCGCTCCGCGCCATGGGCAAAAACAAACTCTCCCGCTTCGCCGAGAACGCCACGTTCGGGCACGTGATACAGCCCGCCTTTCGCGAGCTGCAGGCAGGTGACCTTCCGCTGAAAGGAAAGTGGAACGGTGAATTTTTCAAGCGCGATGCGCCGCTGGTGCTGGAGCTGGGCTGCGGCCGGGGCGAGTACACCGTGGGCTTGGCCCAGCTGCAACCGGAAAAGAACTACATCGGCGTGGACATCAAGGGTGCACGCATCTGGCGGGGGGCCAAGACGGCGCATGAAGAGGGATTGGCCAACGTCGGCTTTTTGCGCACCCATGTGGACCACATCCTGCGCTGCTTCGGGAAGCACGAAGTGGATGAGATCTGGCTCACCTTCAGCGACCCGCAGATCGGCAAAGCGCGCAAGCGGCTCACCAGCCCGCTCTTTCTGGCGCGCTACAAGGAGATCCTCAAGCCCGGCGGCGTCATCCACCTGAAGACGGACAGCCCGCTGCTGTACGAATACACGCTGGAGCAGATCGCGGAACACAAGCTGCAAACCGAGGAAAGCAGCGCAAACGTGTACGGCGAGCTGGTACACCGCACCACGCCCGATGAGCAGGCTGTGCTGAACATCCGCACTTACTACGAAAGCATGTGGCTGGAGGAGGGGCGGACCATCCACTATGTTCGGTTCCGGTTGGGGTGACGCCCAGCCGACCGTTGTTCGTGGTCGGTTGCCAAGGCTGGCATCGGGCACCTTGAAGCTCCCGGTTCGCGAGGTCCACAAGGGGGTGGTTGCAAACAGCCTCCTGTGCCCTGGCCCGTAATGACAAGCACCTTCGAAGGGTTCATTTTCGGGCGTTCTTTTGGTCCTGGTGGTGGCCACGCCGAGGAACGTCCTCCACCCCGGTTTGACCCGTTCGGGAGAAGGGCTTTTCTTTCTTGGCGCCCGTTGCGTCCTTTGCGGTGCATTCTTCCCATGTCCAAACGCACCCTCATCAACGACGCCGTGCAGGAGCGCGACTTCTTCCAGGACGTGATGGACGTGGTGCGCCAGGTCCCGCGCGGCCGAGTGACCAGCTATGGGGCCATCGCAAAATACCTCGGCGCCCCGCGCAGTGCGCGCCTGGTGGGCTGGTGCATGAACAACGCGCACGTGCAACGGCCGCATGTGCCTGCCCAGCGCGTGGTGAACAGCATCGGCCTGCTCACCGGCAAGCACCATTTCGCCACGCTTACGGCCATGCAGGAATTGCTGGCGAAAGAAGGCGTGAAAGTGAAGGACGACCAAGTGGTGGACTTCCGCAATAAGTTCTGGGACCCGGCGGTGGAGCTGGGCTTGTGAGTACTTTCGGTTGCATGTTGAGCCGTTCCACCGGTCTTGCGTTGGCATTGTGCTGCGCCAGTGCACTATCGCTGCATGCCCAGGAGCAGCGCTTGGCGGAACGCTTCCGGCTGGTGTTCGGCCACGGTGAAGAGGGCATGTATCTGTATTCCATGCCGGACAGTACTTCGCGGAACATGTTATGGCCGGGCAGGGACACTGCGCTCTGGGCATTTGACATGTATCTCTTCTCCAACTATGCTGCGGCACACAAGGAGTTGTTCGATCTGGAAAAGCAACTTCCCGATACCGTGGCGATCCTTGCCAGGTACCGCAGCATGCTGGACGGGGATACCACCTTTGCCCGCCTCTATCGCAATGGCATGCCGGACCGGCCCGTACCGGCCATTCACTTCGATACGCTGTTGCACACCGCCTCGCGGTTCTTCTACCTCCACCGTTCCCGGGGTGGCGTTACAGCCCACATCTGCACGGGCATGAACAAGGTGAAGGAGTTGCCAAAATCGCCAGGCTCGCCCTACTACGCCGCCTTCTGCTACCAGGTGATCCGTTCGCTGGATGACCCTTTTGCCATCTTCTACCGGGCCAAGGATGCACTCCGGGACTCCCTGTACAACACTATGCCGGATGAGCTGCTCCACCAGGCCGAACAGGAGATCTACCACCGCTGTGCCGCGGATCCTGAATTGCGCCGTTTGCTGATGGAGGCATACGCCTCCAAACAGCGCTACTTGAATTTCAAGGTGGAAGAGTAGGCTGCGCGGCTGCGGACAAAGCCCAAAGGCCGGATGCTTCGAGCAGGCCCGGTCGGAAGGGAACCAGAGGGATTGCGCGTGCTTTGGCTCCTCAGCCGTACCGGCTTGCGGAGCGCCACTTCGTTTATGCTCAGCATCGCGCCATCCCTGAAGGGGGAGGCTTCGATCGGCCTGCCCGCTGCGCGGGCTTGGCAAGCATGAAGAAGGCCGCTTTTCCAAGCAAGCTAGGCGTTGAATGCCGGTGGAGGGATTGCCCGAGGCGGGCTTTCCCTGAAGGGGAAGCTTCAACGCTGCGGCTGCTGCGCGGCCTTTGATATCGTGAAATGGCCGGATGCTTCGAGCAAGCTCGGCCGGAAGGGAACCAGGAGGGATTGCCCGAGGCGGGCTATCCCTGAGGGGAGAGGCTTCGATCGGCCAGTCCGCTTCGCGGACCTGCCAAGAAACAGGAAAGCCCTGGCTTCGTGCAAGCACGACCAGGGCTTTCCCGTTTCTTGCCCCGCTTCGCGGGGCCGATCGGCGGAGAAGGAGGGATTCGAACCCCCGTTACCCTTTCAGGTAAACACACTTTCCAGGCGTGCGCCTTAAACCACTCGGCCACTTCTCCAAAGCTCCGCACCCGGTGGATGCGGGCCGCGAATGTAGCACGTTCCAGGCCTTCATGCGGAAGCCATTTCCCCGCAAAGCGGGATGGCCATGCGCTGCGCCAGCTCCCCACCGGCCACGCCCTGCCCCAGCAAGAACATCAGCTTGGTGATGGCCGCTTCGGTGGTAAGGTCCTGTCCGCTCACCACGCCCATTTCAACCAAGGCGCGGCTGGTCTGGTAACGCCCTTGTTCCACGCGGCCGCCCACGCACTGGGTGACGTTCACCAGCACGATGCCCCGTTCGCATGCCCCGCGCAGCACGTCCAGGAAATCCCGGTCCGTGGGGCCGTTGCCGCTGCCGAAGGTTTGCAGCACCGCCGCCTGCAGGCCGCGATCGGCCAATTGCGCCTGCACCGCTTCGGCACGGATGCCCGGGAAAAGGCTGACCACCCCTACCCCGTTGCCCATGCCCCCATGCACCTGCAATGGGCCTTGGCGCGAGGGCAACAGGGCCGAACGGTCGTAGCGGATGTGCGTGCCCGCCTCCGCCAGCACCGGCCAATTCGGCGACCGGAAGGCTTCAAAGCGCTCGGCATGCACCTTCACGGTCCGGTTGCCCCGGTACAGGCTGTATTCAAAGTACACGGCCACCTCCCCTACGATCGGCATGCCATTCTCCCGGGCGGCGGCGATCTCAATGGCAGTAAGCAGGTTCTCCTTCCCATCAGTGCGGATGGCGCCCAAGGGGAGTTGGCTTCCCGTGAGGATCACGGGCTTGGACAGGCCCGCCAGCAGAAAACTGAGCGCACTGGCCGTGTAGGCCATCGTATCGCTGCCGTGCAGCACCACGAAGCCGTCGAATTCCGAATAGCGCTCACCGATAATGGACGCAATGCGCACCCAGTGTTCCGGGTGCATGTCGCTGCTGTCGATCGGCCTGCCGAAGGTGACGGTCTCCAAGGCCACGCCCATGCGCAGCAGTTCGGGCACCTGCTCTTCCAGATGGTCCAGGTTCACCGCCTGCAACGCACCACTGCGCGCATCGGCCACCATGCCGATGGTGCCGCCGGTATAGATCAAAAGCACTTTGGGCATGCTCATTCCGCGAACAGTTGTTCCGCGTTGTCTGTGGTGATGCGGGCCACTTCTTCCAACGGCAGGCCCACTGCGGCGGCCAGCGCTTCGGCAACGCAAGGGATGTAGCTGCTCTCGTTGCGCTTGCCGCGGTAGGGCACCGGTGCCAAGTAGGGCGCATCCGTCTCCAGCACGCAATGCCCCGCGCCGACCCGCGCCATGGTTTCCGCCAAGCCGCTCTTGGGGTAGGTGATCACCCCGCCGATCCCCAGCTTGAACCCGCCGAGCCCGATGATGCGGCGGGCATCCTCCTCGCTCCCCGTGAAGCAGTGGAACACGCCGGTGAGGTGCTCGTTGTTCTCCTCCTCCACGATGGCCATGACCTCCTCAAAGCTCTCCCTGCAATGGATCACCACGGGCAGGGCCAGCTCCTTGGCCCAGCGCACCTGGCGCCGGAACGCTTCCTGTTGCTGTTCCACCCAGGTCTTGTCCCAGTAGAGGTCAATTCCGATCTCGCCCACGGCCCAATAGCGCCCGGTGCCCAACAGGCGCTCCACTTCGGCAAGCTCGCGGGCCGGGTCTTCGCCCACCGAACAGGGATGGAGGCCCATCATGGGGAAACAGACTTCCGGGAAAGCTTCGCACATGGCGTGCATCGCCTCCACGCTGGTGGTGTCGATGTTCGGCAGGAAGAGCTTGTGCACACCCGCATCCATGGTGCGGCGCATCATCGCATTGCGGTCCTGGTCGAATTGTTTGTGGTAGAGGTGTGCGTGGGTATCGATAAACATGTCCGGGTCCTGTACAGATCACCGCAAAGGTGGTGCGGAAGGTGCAAGGTAAGCCGACCTGGAACCGACGGTCTGCCTGCCGGCCCCGCCGGGCATACTTTTGCCAGCACCCATGAAGGTGCTGGTCATCCGTTTCAGTTCCATCGGCGACATCATCCTCACCTCACCGGTGTTGCGCTGCCTCAAGCAACAGGTGCCCGGTGCCGAGGTGCATTACCTGACCAAAGACACGTTCCGCCCCCTGGTGGAACACTCCCCGTATGTCCACAGGGTCCATACGCTGAAGCACAATTTGGGCGCAACGCTGCAGGCCTTGAAGCAGGAGCGGTTCGACCTGGTGGCCGACCTGCACCACAATGCCCGCACCTGGCGGGTGAAGTTGGCCCTGGGCGCCAAGGCCACGAGCTTCCCCAAGCTGAACCTGGAAAAATGGCTGCTGGTGAACTTCAAGGTGGACCGCCTTCCGAAGGTGCACATCGTGGACCGCTATTTGAGCACCGTGCAACACCTCGGCGTGAAGAACGACAACAAAGGCTTGGAGCTGTTCATCCCGAAGGAAAAGGAGGTGGATACGGCAACCCTTCCACCCGCCCACCGCAACGGCTACACCGCATTGTGCATCGGGGCCGGGCATTTTACCAAACGCCTGCCACGCCACAGGCTGATCGAACTGGCGGCAAAATTGAAAGGCCCGCTGGTGATCATTGGCGGGCCCGATGACAGCGGCACGGGCCGTGCGATCGCCGATGCCGCAGGCGCAAGGGCATTTGATGCCACGGGCAAATATGACCTGCTGGGCTCGGCTTCACTGATCCGCCAGGCCACGCTGGTGATCACGCACGACAGTGGCGCCATGCACGTGGCCAGCGCCTTCCGCAAACCTGTGGCCAGCATCTGGGGCAACACCGTGCCGCAATTCGGCATGGGGCCCTATATTCCGGAACATCCGGAACGCACCCTCATCAGTGAGGTAAAGGGGCTGGACTGCAGGCCGTGCTCGAAGATCGGGTACGATCGCTGCCCCAAAGGCCACTTCCGCTGCATGGAGAAGCAGGACCTGGACAAGGTCGCAGCCTGGTCTGCTGCACAAGGCGACCGATCCTGAACCGGCTTGAGCCTCTTGGCACGGCGACACGCTCGCGGCCACAGGGCATTGGCCGTTCCGAGCAACGGATCCGGACCATCGGATCACAGGCATTGCTTGCATCTGGTACCAAGGCCACTGCCGCTTGCGCCCCGTTGCTGCTACAACCGGTGTCCACGGCCACCCCGTTCCCGCTGTCCGTGCCGTGGGCTCACATGAACAAGGCCTTCAGCTCTGTGGCTTCCCCGGGCTTCATCTTCCCGGCCAAGATCAAGCGCAATTGCCTGCGGCGCAACGCCCCGGCATAGCGCAACTGCTCCTCTTCCGTAACCGGCACTACCGGCGGAACGGGCGTGGGCTTCCCTCCGTTCCCCATCGCCACGAACGTGTAGATCGCGCTGTTGCACTTGGTGCGCTTGCCCGTGGCCTGGTCCTCGATCCACACATCGGCCCAAACTTCCATGCTGGTGTTGAACGTTCGGCTTACATGCGCCTTGATGGTCACCAGGTCGCCCAGTTTGATGGGCACATCAAAGCTCACGTTGTTCACTGCGGCGGTCACGCTCACGCATTGGCTATGCCGCCCCGCGCTGATCGCACAGCTCATGTCCAACCACTTGAGCAACTGGCCGCCGAACAGGTTGCCCATGGTGTTGGCGTCGTTGGGCAGTACCAGGTTGGTGGTTTCGGCATAACTATCGGTGGTGGGTTTGGCCTGCATCAAGGGATCCATAGGTTGCCGCAAATGTACCACGGTGGGCCGGCCTTACCTTTCACCCATGCTTCCCGATTGGTCCCCGGCCCTGTTGGCCCTGCACTTGGTGTTCATGGTCACCTTTTTCACGGGCACCTTCTGGTTGCTGAGGTTGTTCATCCTGCATCGGCTGGCCCAAGGGAAGGCGGAACCCGATCGTACCATTCTCCGGGCACACTACCTGGCTTCAAGCAGGCAGCTGCTTTACATCGTTGCCTGGCCTTCCCTGCTGCTGCTGATCTTCTTCGGCGCTTGGATGCTGTGGCTGCAACCGTCCTTGTTGGCGGAATCCTGGATGCAGGTGAAGTTGGAGCTCACTGTGCTGGTATTTGCCTGCCACCTGATGAACCAGCAGATCTTCCGCAAACTGCGCGGCAATGGGCGCGCCTGGGGGATGTTCGCGCTGGTGTTGTGGGCACAATTGGCCGTGCTGCTGCTCGTGCTGGTCATCTTCCTCTCCACCTTCAAGGCCGTGCAGTGGTACTTGGCGCTGATCGGCCTGCTGATGCTGGTGGTGGCAGGCTATGCCGCCGCCCGGTCGGGAAGCTCCAAGGCCGCTTCCGGCCCGGACGGGCAGGGGAGCGGAGCATGATCCGTGCTCAGCGCTTCACCAGGTCGTAGAAGAGCACCCGGCCATCGTCCGTGCCGGTGATGAACTGCCCGTTGTGGAACACGCAGGGCGCACGGTGGTGCTGATCCCTGTTCTCGGGAAAGTTCAAGGCCTGTACGGCGTTTCCGTCCGGGTCGATGAAGACCACATCACCGTTCTTGCCCGACCTGGCGGTGATCCCGTTGTGCACCGCCTCGGTCTGCTGGTAATACCGGTCAAATTCCGAGTTGCCCTTCTTCAGCCCCAGTTCCCGGGTGCGGATGGCATCAGGGATCCACTTGTAGCGGGCGATCATTTTATCCTGTTTGCCGGTCTTCACATCCCAAACTTCTCGTGTGCCTGCAAAGCCGATCAGCACCACATACTCGCCGTTCTCGTTGAAATCGGCGTGGTAGACCACGCTGCTCCCGTCTTCATCGTAGGCAAACTCGGCCACGCGCTTGCCGCTGGCCAGGTCGCGCACCTCGGCTCCGCGCACGGTGCCGACAAGGATGCGGTCGCCTTTGGGGGCAACGGCCAAGCAGGTCACTTCCGATCTGCCCAGGGAGATGGTTTTGGCGGGGGGCGTAAGTACAACCTGCGCTGCGGCAGGGAGTGCGGTGCATGCGAGGCCCGCTGCAATGAATAACTGTTTCATGGATGTTCGCACGGATCGTTGGGAGGAGAAATAAACAAGCGGCATGCCAAGGGCTGGTCACTTCACCAGCAACCACGCTTGTGGCGCCTCCTCCTTGCGCACGGCATTCAGGGCTTCCAAGGCGATCTGGCGCTGCGGATAGCTGCCATACGCCACGCGGAAGAGCCCTCCTTTGCGGTCGATGACCGAGGCGGCGAATCCTTTGGCCTGCAGTTCGGAGACAAAGCGGTCCGCGTTTTCCTTTTCCAGGAAGCACCCCCCGATGATATGGAACCTCAACCCCACGGCCGGGGTGGCCACGGCCGTGCTCTCGGGCACGGCACGCGGGGGCGATTGCCCCAAGTTCACCGCCACCAAGGGTTCATTGGGGCCGGCAATGGGCAATGCCTGTATCCCGTAGCTATCGGAAGGAACCGTCCAGATGGAAGCTTCCACCGGCCCAAGGGCCAGCTCCGGGGCGCCAGGCAAGCGGTAGTGCGGCTGGTCCATGCGCCACCATGCCTCCGGCCCGGTGAAGGCCAAGCCGATGGTGCCGCTGGGTGCAACCACGTACCACGTGGCTGCCGTGAAGGCAATGGCAGCCACCGCCGCCGCAAGCAGGTAGCCCATGGTACCCTTGCGTTCGTGCCCGGCCATGTAGGCCTCCACCACAGGTCGCTGGACCAAGGGGGGAACCGCTACACCCTGGACCGCCACCGCCTCCACCGGTTTCAGCCCGTAGGCATCCTTGAGGAAATTCACCCGGCGATCGGGCTCGAACTGCAGGTTGTGTTCCGCATCATGGAAGAGCGTGCCCACGCGCGCCAGTTCCAAGCGGTCGTTGTTGCGCAATTCCTGTTGCCAGCGCTCCAGCTCGGCATCCACGCGTTGTTTCGCCGCATGGAATTCCAGGCCCTCGCAGCGCACTACCCGGTCCACCAGCAATCCGTCTTGCCGCACAAGCTTCCTGTTGAAGCTCAGGTCCTTCGATGGCGGATGGATCAACCGGCGCTGCACGTCCAAGCGGGCCGGCCGGTAGTGGGTGAGAAACCCGCCGAAACCCGGCACGATCACACAATCATGCTCGAACAGCAGGTCGTGTATGTAGCGGTCCAGCGCCATGTTCAGGGCCAAAACTAGGCATCAGCCAGGCCAAAGAAAAGCGATACGGTGAAAGTACGGTTACGCACCACGGTCCGCCCTGCGCCGGGCCTCCTCCAGGTCGGCCGGCGTATCCACGCAGAACGAGGGATGCGCGGTAAGGCCCACGCGCACCGCGATCCCGTTCTCCAACCAGCGCAGTTGCTCCAAGGATTCCGCCTGTTCGAGTGCGGAAGGCTGCAATTGCACGATCCGTTGAAGGGCCGCCGGCGCATAGGCGTACAAACCCACGTGCTTGAGGTAGCGGAACTGCAAATGCCGCGGGCCGGCAGCGGGGTTGCGTAGAAAGGGTATGGCCGCGCGGCTGAAGTAGAGTGCGTTCCGGTGGACATCGGTGGTGATCAGCACTTCTCCCGGATCGTCCAGGTCCTGGTCCGAGGTGACTTCCTGGGCCAGCGTGGCGATGGAGACCCCGGGCTGCATGAGGCAGCGGCATACCTCATCGATCTGCTCCGGCACAATGAACGGTTCATCACCTTGTATGTTCACCACCCCGTCGAAAGCATCGGGGCCTGCCTTTTCCAACGCTTCCCAACAGCGGTCCGTGCCGCTTGGATGGTGTGCGGAGGTCAGCATGGCCCGGCCCCCGAGCGCCTGCACATGGTCCACGATGCGGGCGTCGTCCGTGGCCACCACCACCTCGGCCAGGCTGTTGCATTGCCGGGCCTGTTCCAACACGCGTTGCACCATGCTCTTGCCGCCGATGTCCACCAAGGGTTTGCCCGGCAGCCTGCTGCTGGCGTAACGGGCGGGGATCACTCCGAGGATGCGCATGCGCTCAAATGGCAAGGGCCAGTTGCAGGCGAAAAGTACGGGGCGCTTCTATGGCCATGGGCCGGATGGCATAGACCACGTTGCCCACGTTGTACACCAGGAAAGAGGCCTTTAATTGGCCGGTGATGGCAAAGCCGATGCGCAGGTCCGTGATCCAGTCTCCCGTGGTGTGTTCAGCCATCCACTGCTCCACGCCGATCTCGCCCAATTGGCCCATCTGCTCAATTTGGATGAAGGCTTGGTCGATGTTGCGCACATGGCTGTTGTACCGCACGCCGACCCCCGGGGAGAAACGCTTCCAATTGAGGCCCAGGTCCGCGCGGAACAGGTCTTGCACCCGGAATTTCAGGATGTCGCCGCCCGTGTTGGAACTGGTGCTCATGTAGCTCACGTTCTGCACCGCACCGGTGGTGGACACGGTTTGCGCGTAGGCCTCGTTCGGCGTGGTGCTGATCGGCAAGGTATGGGTGTAGCCCATGAGGACCTGCAGTTCCACGGCGCCCCACTTGCCCTTGCCCGCCAGTTCAAACTCGGTGCCCGTGATGCGTGCACCGCCCGTATTGATGCTCTTGAAACCGAAGCCGAGCAGGTTGGCCGGGGTGCGTACCGTGCCCCACTGCCCGAAGGTGAACTCCACATATCGGTCGAAGTCCTGCTGGAAGGCCACCATGTCCACATAACCGGTAACGCCGCCGAGCACGAACCCCTGCTTCACGCCCAGTTCCATGTTCACGCTCGTTTCCGGTTGCAGGCCGGGATTGGGGTAAATGTGCAACGAGCCTACCGACGTGGTGATGTAGCGCTCGCCGATCGTGGGGAAGCGGAAGCCCTGTCCGTAGCTCGCCCGCAAGAAAGTGCCCTCCCAGGCCTGGTAGGTGGCCCCCGCGCGCACCACGGGCTCGGCCTGCTCCAGTTCGTTCACCCGGAACCGTTCATAGCGAACGCCCGCGCTCACCATCAACCGGGCCAGCAGCTTCTTGTCCACTTGCAGGAAGGCTGCGGCATTGGTGGCGGTATTCTCCCCGCTGGCCATCGGGTTGCCGCTGTAGAGCGCTGCATGACTGGCCACCCGCTGGCCCACCAGGCCCAGGGTGAAGGTGGTGGGGCCGAACAAGTCCAGCTTCCGCTGCACCTGGTACTCGCCGTACAGCATTTCGTTGCTGTTGCTCTGGTTCCCGCTGTTGTCGAACTGTTGCACATAGTAGCGGCCATTGAGGCTGTGGCGGGTGCCTTGGGGGCCGGTAAAGTGCACGAAGGGGTCCAAATAGTACTGTGTGCCCATGGTATTGGTGGTGGTGTTGGGCATGGGCCGGTAGAGGCCTTCGTGCAAATTGTCCCAGAGAAACACGCTGGTGCTGCGGCTCTTCATCACGTTGCCGTTCAAGCCATAGTTGAGGCCCTTGGCCTTCGCGTTGCGCCAACGGGCGGCAAACGTGAACCGAACGCGGTGGTCGTACCCGCCGGTACCCGTCCGGTAAGGGTCCTGTGCCAAGCTGTCCGGGGCGATGCGCTCCGGCCCGATGAAGCCTTGATCGCCCAGGGCATTGCCGGCCACCACCAGATCGAACTGCTTGAACCGTTGGCCGTGCAGGAAGCTTGCGCCCGTGGTGATGGGCGGGCTGGCATCCCACCACTTGGCATCCGCCTGGCCGGGGGCATCATATACCCCGCCGAACACCACGGCCTTGGTCTTGGGGGCATTGCCCGGCCAGCCTGAGCGCACATTGATCACCCCGCTCAAGGCTGCACTGCCGTAGAGCACGCTGCTGGCCCCTTTGATCACCTCCACCTGCTCCACGTCCTCGATGGGCAAAAAGCTCCAGTTGGGCCGGCCGATGTCGCCGCTGAGTATGGGCATGCCGTCCGCCAGAAGCATGACCCGGCTTCCCGCGCCGTAGCTGAATCCGCTGCCGGCGCGGATCTGCGGGTCTTCGTCCACCACCACCACACCGGGCACTTGGTCCAGCGCATCGGCCAGGTTGGTGGTGCCCCTTTCGCGGATCAGCGCGGCAGGCAGCACGCTCAGCGATTGGGTCACTTCTCCTACCCGCTGCTCGAACTTGCTGGCGCTGACCACCACCATGTCCAACTGCGAGGTGGATGGTTGCAGGGCGATGTCCAGGCGCAACTGCCCTCCGGCGGGAATTTCCACTTCCAAGGTCCTTTCGGCATAGCCGATGAAGCGGGCGACCACGGTGCAGGCGCCCGGCGGAAGCTCCATGGCATAGTGCCCGCTGTCGTCCGCAGTGGCCGAACGGCGGTGATCGAAGGCGATGCTGGCGCCCGGTAGCGGCAACCCGTCGGCGCTGCTGTACACCTTGCCCAACACCCGGCCTGCCGCAGGCGGCACCTGCTGGCCGTGCACCAGCACCGCCAACAATAGCATGGCCCCCGTTGAAATGATCTTCATCACGCGTATTTTGGGCCGAATGCCGTGACGGCGAAAGTAACGATCGGGGCACAGCCATGGACGACCAGCAATGGATCCACCGCATAGCCTTGTCGATGCTCAAGGGCATCGGCCCGGTGAACGCCCGCAACCTGGTGGCATGGTGCGGCGGGGTGGACGCCCTGTTCACCGACCGGGCCGTGCGCCGGTCCTTGGGCAAGGTGCCCGGCATCGGTCCCGTGCTGTCCGCATCCATCCAGGATGCCGCCGTGGTCAAGGCTGCGGAAAAGGAGCTCACCTACGTGCGCAAACACCGGCTGCGCATGCTGTTTTACCTTGATGCCGACTACCCCCGGCGGCTGGTGCACTGCCCCGATGCACCCGTACTGCTCTTTGTAAAAGGAGCGGCGGACATGGGCCCGTTGCGCTGCGTTTCCATCGTGGGCACACGAACGCCCACGGAACAGGGCAGGCACCTTTGCGGATCGCTCGTGGAAGGCCTTGCCGCCAGCGGCGCCACCATCGTCAGCGGGTTGGCCTACGGCATCGACATCATTGCGCACCGTACGGCCTTGCGGTGCGGGCTGCCCACCGTGGCCTGCGTGGCGCACGGCCTGGACAAGCTCTACCCCGCCGAGCACGCCGCCACCGCCAAGGAACTCTGCGCCGCCGGGGCGTTGGTAACCGAGCTGCCCAGCGGTTCCCCCTTTGCCCCGGGCAATTTCCCCGCGCGCAACCGCGTGATCGCCGGGTTGAGCGACTGTACCGTGGTGGTGGAGAGCGGGCCCAAGGGAGGTTCCCTGATCACCGCCGACATCGCCAACAGCTATGACCGCGAGGTGATGGCCTTTCCCGGGCGGCCCGGCGATGAACGCAGTACCGGCTGCAACAGGCTGATCCAACAGAGCCAGGCCCACCTGATCACCTGCGCGGAGGACGTGCTGAAGCTGATGGACTGGCTGCCGCAGCCCAAGAAGAAGCAACCGGTGCAGAACAGCTTGTTCGCCGAGCTGCTGCCGGATGAGCAGGTGCTCGTGGATGCCATTCGCCAGCAGGGCAAGATCGACATCGACACGCTCTGCCACCGCAGCAAAATGCCCCAGCACAAAGCGGCAGGGCTGCTGCTGAACCTGGAGTTCAACGGCGTGGTGCGCAGCCTGCCTGGAAAGCTGTACGCCTTGAACTGAAGCCTCTTTTGTTCAACTCCCCATCCTCCAGGCCATGTGGTGGACCTATGCGCTTCTCTCCGCGTTCTTCGCCTCGCTCACCGCTGTTTTCAGCAAGCTCGGCGTGGCCAACATCAACTCCAACTTGGCCACGGGCATCCGCACGGTGGTGATCTTGGTGATGATCTGGTGCATTGTGCTCGCGCGCGGCGAGGCCAAGGCCATCGGCGCCATTTCCAGGCATGGCCTGTTGTTCCTCGTGCTTTCCGGCCTGGCCACGGGCCTGTCCTGGCTCTGCTATTTCAAGGCGCTGCAACTGGGGAATGTGTCCCAAGTGGCGCCCATCGACAAGCTCAGCGTGGCCTTGACCATCCTGCTGGCCGCGCTATTTCTTGGCGAAAGCCTGACGCTGAAAACCGTCTTGGGCGCAGGTTTGATCATTGCAGGCACACTGGTGCTCATCGGCCGCTGAGGCTGCCGCGGCCGCACCCTCCCGGCCGCCTCAATCCAAACTGAAGTAGTCCGCGCTCTGGTAGCGGCCGTCGCTTTCCTTGGCCAACTGCATCAACATATCGTTGGCCAAGCTGCTGGCGCCAAAGCGGAACCAATGGGGATCCAACCATTCCGGGCCCAGTTCTTCCTTCACCATCATCAAGTAGTGCAGGGCCTCCTTGCTGGTGCGGATGCCGCCGGCGGGTTTCATGGCGATCATTTCGCCCGTGCGCAGGTAGTGGTCGCGGATGGCATGCAGCATCACCAGCGTTACCGGCATGGTGGCGGCCGGGCTGATCTTGCCCGTGCTGGTCTTGATGAAATCGGCACCCGCCGCAATGGCCAGATCACTGGCCAGGCGCACCTTGTCGTATGTGCCCAGCTCGCCCGTTTCCAAGATCACCTTCAGGCGGGCATTGCCGCATGCCTCTTTGACCGCAGCGATCTCGTCGTGCACAAAGTTGTAGTCCCCGCTGTGGAATTTGCCGCGGCTGATCACCATGTCGATCTCGTCCGCACCTTCGGCCACGGCGAACTTGGTATCCGCGATCTTCACGTTCTTGGGTGCTTGCCCACTGGGGAAGGCCGTGGCCACGGAGGCCACTTTCACCCCGCTGCCGGCCAAGGCGCGCTTGGCCGTTTTCACCAACGTGGGGTATACGCACACTGCGGCCACCGTGGGCAGCCCGGGCAATTGATCATGCAGGTGCACCGCCTTGTAGCAGAGTTGCTTCACCTTTCCGGGCGTGTCCTGGCCCTCCAAGGTGGTGAGGTCGATCATGCTCAGGGCGAGCTTCATCCCATCCACCTTGGCGCCCTGCTTGATGCTGCGCGTCTTGATCCGTGCCACGCGCTCTTCCAGGCCCACCTGGTCGATGGTGCTTGCCGTGCCGGGTTTGGGGCGTAACGTGGTTGAAGCCATGGTAAAACGCGCCGCTTGGGGGTGCGATGCACAAAGGTAACAGGGCCGGCGCTGGGCCTTAACGGCCTCTAACCTCCCTGAAGGCAAGGAGAAAGAATGCCATATCGTCCACGAAATACCGGCGGAACATGCGCTTGGGCTCGGAGAGGAACCGGTGAAAAAACTCCAGGCCGAGCTTCCGGAAGATCATCGGAGCCCGCTTCTTCAGTCCGGCATGGAACTCAAAGCTGGCGCCCAGCAGCAGGAAGAGCGGCATCGGCGCCGGTCCGGCCTTGAGCCGCTCCACCAAGGCCAGGGCCAGGCGTTCCTGCTTTGGAAACCCCAGCCCCAGGAAGACCAACGGCACAGGCCGCTCCGCCAATTCCGCCGCCACCTGGTCCACTACGCGTTGCTCTGCGGCGGCGTCCGCAATGGAATAGAACGGCGGCACCATCCAACGCATGGCGGCATTTTCCTTCCTCAAGGCGTCCCCGATGGCATCGCTGGCCAGCACCATGAACACCGGTGCTTGCCTTGCCGCCAGCTCTTTCCACAGGGCCGGGAACAGATCGCTGCCCGCCAAGCGGGCCGGCAAGGTCTTCCCCTGCTTCCACTTGCTTACCCAAATGATCGGCTGGCCGTCCGGCAGCACATAGCGTGCTCGGCCGATCTTCCCCCGCAACAGTTCGTGTTCGGGCCGGTGCAGCTTCACCACCTGGTCCACGTTGGGCGTGCTCAGCAAGGGCAGCTCTCCGGCCTGCAACGGCTGCAGGGGCCAGGCCAAGACTTCCCGGACGACTTGATCATGGTCGGCTGCGGCGATGAACGGCAGGCCGAACAATTCCACACGCTTCATCAGGCCTGCTTCAATCGGCGCTCCAAGGTATTCACCACGTTGCGCATCCGCCCCAGGTTGAGGGCAAAAGCGCCGATCAACTTGAAGGGGAAGCGCAACCAGGTGGCCAACAAGCTCCAGGTGCCGGGGGCGACCTCGGCCAAAGCATATCCCTGTTGGGCCATGCGGCTGCCGGAAGTGCGTTGGCAGATGGCGATCTCCGTGGCGTCCAGTCCTTTTTTCCACCCTTCGCCCCGGTCGGTGCGGATCCCTTTCTTGGTGTGGTCGTCCATGGCGCTGGAACTGCCCGCATGGGGCACTTCCAACATGGCCGGTTCATAGGGTATGCCCACCACCCCGCAGATCCGCTGCATGGTGGCCTCCGGGCTTACCGTGAGGTCCTCGAAGCGCACCTCCACCACATCGGGATCCCCGGCATGGCGCTTGGCGGCATCAAAGCTGGAGTTCCATAGGCGAGCGATGGTGTACGGGTGGTAGTTCATACGCAGGCGCCGCACTTCCTTCTCCGGCATGCCGGTCATCCCCAGGTCCTTGCGCATCCATTTGCGCTTTTGTGAAAGCAGCACGGCCCGCGGATCGCGGTACATCACAATGATCTTCGCCCCGGGAAAGTGGCGCTTAATCTCGGCGATGTAGAATATGTTCTGGGGCGTTTTCTCACAGGGGATGCGCTTGCCATGGATGCGCGTTTCATAGGCCATGAACCCCGCGTATACATCCTTGCGGTCGGCTTGGGCGGGCAGTTCGCCCAGTACCTGCTCCACTTCCGCATCAAATTTGCCCGGCACCACCTCGGCGAAGAACCCGTCGCGCTGCCGCGTAATGAGCTTGGTGAGCAGCTCCCGGGCCGCCGCCTTGTCCACCGCCTTCCCGTCGTCGGCAGGGGCCCAGTAGGTGCCATAGAAGTGCGGCTCATTGATGCCGTGCACCCAGGAGTGGTTGGTCATTACACGCAGCATCATGGTGGTGCCGCTGCGTGAATTGCCGACAATGAAGATGGGCCCTTGGGGTGCCGTCATACTTGCTTGGTTTTGGGGCCCCACCACCGCCGAAGGTCCTTGCCCATTAGGCGGGAGAGCCGTTCCACATCCTGTTCATAGTGCTTCCACAAACGCAATGCCTGCTCCGATGGCAGCGTGGGCATGTTCTTGCGGGAGTACAGCATCTCTTTGAAGCCCCCGCGCAGGTGGCGCGGTACCATGGCCTTGATGGTGCTGATCGCACCGCTGCGCACCAGCAGCCGGTTCAGCACGGCGTTGCGGGGCACGGCCGCCTCGTTGAACTTTCCCGACAGGTCCATTTCCTCCAACGGGGCCACCCCGATCACGGAGAACAGCTTGCGCATGGTGGCCATCGGATCTTCCTTGAATTCCTCGTGCAGCAGAATATGCACCTGCTCCTTGGGGAACACGGCCAAATACCGTTCCACCTGGTCCGCATACCGGCCCAGGGCCAAGTACTGGTGGTTCACTCCCCAGCCTTTCTTGGCCAAGGTGTCGTCCTGTTCCACTTCCCGGAGGAAATCCTTTTCCAAGGTCTTTCCTTCACGCAAGTTCATCATGTACTGCGACCAGGCGCGCTGCACGGGATCGCGCAGCATGAAGATGATCCGGGCTGCCGGGTTGGCCGCGTATATGGCCTTGGCCGCTGAGGGACATACGGCGTAGGAGGGGCAAACCTCCCCCAGCACTTGGCCGGGTTCGGCTTTTTGGAACAAGGCGGCATAGTGGGCCGGATCCCCAACTTGGGCAATGTGCACCACTTCTTTCATGCCATCGCGGATGAACTTCCCCACATCGAGCTTTACGTCCAAGGCATACTCGCGGGAAAAATCCGCCGTGCGCATGTCGGCACGCGCGAAGAAATTGGTTTCCTTGATGGGCGGCAGATGAACGGCCGGATGGCGGTCCAGCAGGTTATAGAGCGCGGTGGTGCCTCCCTTCACCACGCCCACCACCAGAAAATCCGGGCAGAACGTTTCCCGTGCGGCAGCGTTCGTCGGCAGGGGCGGTGCAGTGGTCATGCTTGGCAGGTGCAAACGGTGTGCAACATCGGAGCTTCGGATAATGGCCGGCGGTTTGCTGAACTGTTGCAAGCCTTGGTTCTTGTGGGCATTCCAAGCCGGTTTCAACGGGCGATCGGCGCCAATGTTACCGAGCTCGGCATCGCCCGTTGGAACGGCCGGGCAGCCCGCTTGGTCCACGATCGCCCGCAATGAAATGGATGCCGCCAATGCCCGGTAACCTCCGCCTGCCCGTTGCGTTCAACGGCCGGTGCAAAGATGGGGCGGTTGCACGCACTTTCTTTGCAGCATCCTTCAACCTTCATTGCAGCCAGGCTCCCCGGCCATAAGCGGGCAACAGCACATCCATGGTGATCAGCGATAAGCACCGGTTCGTCTTTGTGAACCTGCCCCAAACAGCCAGCACCGCCATCTCGCGCGAGCTGGTGGACCAATATGAGGCGCGTGAATTCTGCTTCAAGCATGCGCTCTACCGCACCGATTATCTGAAGGCGGCCAATGCCGAGCAGAAAAAATACCGGGTGATCTCCGGCCTGCGCAACCCGATGGAGATCACCGTGAGCACCTTCTTCAAGGTGCGCAGCGACCATGAGGGCCGCTACAGCAATGCCGTGGGCAACAAGATCCAGCACGGCTTCCTACGCAAGCACATCATGCTTTGGTGGAACAAGCGCAGCCATGCGGAGATCAACGGCAAGCAATTGCGCTTTTCCCAGTGGTTCCTGCGCAACCACAAGTTGCCGTATGCCAGCTGGAGCATTCTGGACCACCACCGGTTCGACAAGGTGATCCGCTACGAGCACCTTCAGGAAGACTTCTCCGAGGCCCTGCGCATCCTGGGCATTGAGCAGACCAGGCCGCTGCCCGTGGGCAATAAAACGGCCAAGGAAAGCAGGCCGTTCACTGATCACTTTGATACCGATGCCGCACGGCGGCGCGCCAAGTTCGTCTTCGGCCCCTACATGCAGCAGTTCGGCTACGCCTTCCCTGCCGAATGGGACCACATCAAGGTGCCAGCCACCGCCTTTGTGGCCTACCGGGCCGTGAACATACTGCGGCGCATCTTCTGGCTGTACCTCCGCTGACTGCGGCTATCCCGCCGGTGCGGCCGGCAACGGTTGCCCGTTGATCCGGGAGTAATAGTGCATCAGGCCCATCAACAACAGCGCCTGGCCCGTGTTCTGCGTCAGTTGGCCATTGGTCAACGAATCGAGGAACAGGGCGAGCAGCAGGAATTGGCAGGTGATGAACAGCAGGTCGCCGTTGCGCCCTTTTACCCGAAGCATGTAAATGGCCGCTATGAAGAAGAGCGCATAGAGCAGGAGCATGCCCGGGTAGCCGTAGATGAAGGCCAACCCGAGCCATCCCACGTCAGCAGGATAGAAGAAGCCGAAATACTTGTCGTACCCCTCCTCGCTCCATTCCCGGCTGATGCGCCCGTTGCCCACCCATGGGTGCTGCTTGATCTGGCGTTCGGCTATGGCCACTTCCACGGTCCGTACCGAGACTTCCGTGGCGCCCGACGTGCTGCCCATGACCGTGTGCATTGCGTCCATGAACATGAAACGGTACTGCTCCACCTTGTCCGGGGCCAGCAACACGAAGAGCAGCACGGCGAGCACGGCCGGAAGAACCACGGGCAGCACCATGCGGGCAATACGCTTCAGGGGCACATGCAGCAGCACAACGCCGGCCATGCCGATGGCCGTGACGGCCATGGAGGTGCGGTCCATGCGGAACACCACCACGTAGGCCGCAAAGAGCAGTGCGTAGCCCAGGTCCGTCCAGCGGTTGCGCATGAAGGCCCGTGCGGCGTAGTAGATGGCGCCGAAATAGATGGCGCTCATGTTGAAACGGTAATACACGCCGCCGCCCTTTACGTCGTTGGCCCCGGCCAAGGGTGTGTCCTGGTAAGGACCCGGGTCGATGAACAGGGTGGCGAAGTAGAAGTAGATCAGGCAGGTCCACGCCATGAGCACCATGGCACGCTCGACTTGGGCCAAAGTGATCCATCCCTTGCGCAACCAGTGGTAGATGGCCAGCACGCCGGTCAACAGGTAGTAGTCTTTGAAGGCGATGATGCCCCAGAAAAGCGGCTGGCCAAACTCGTGCCAGGCGCCGATCGCCGGAATGACGGGCAACAGCAGCAGCAGCAGCACATAGGTCTCAAAGCCGTTGATCGTCCATTGGTCCATCAACGCACGCTGGATGATGCGCCACACCATCCATACCACCAACAAAGCCACCAGGACCAGTTCCGCCACCCCGATGGGCAGGCTCAGGTGGCTCACGGTCAACATGCGCCAAACCAGCGTTACCAGTACGGTGAGCAACCCCACGGTAAGGCCATGGTACCGGAAGGGCCAGGGCAAGGGTTTGGTTTCCACTTGCGCCAGGACGGGCTTTACCAGCGCCATAGCGTGAACAGGTCTTTGGACAGGATGGTGGAGAGCTGCTCCACGTCGGCACGGTACATATCGCGCAGCCAGGCACGATCTTCCGGCCGCAGGCCGCCACCGTCCTGCATGTTCTTTTCCTTCATGTATTTCCTGGCCATCCGCCGCTTTTCCTCAGGCACCAATGCCCGCAGCAACGGCCGTACCAAGCCCTTTACCGGATTTTCCGTGGTGATCAACCGCTGCAAAGCCCGGAAACGGGGCTGGCCCGACCGGTTCTTGGCCTGTACCGGAGGCAAGGCCACCTGCTCCACCCCGGCCAGATCGAATACACCCTGCATGAATCCTTCGGGGTCCTTGCGCAAGTCCTCGAAGAAGAACACCTGCGTGTGCGGAAATGCTTCCTTGTAGGCCTTCACTTGGCCTGCATACCGCCCCATGGCAATGTGGTGCCACATGAAATCCCAGCCTTGGGCCGCACGCTCCGGCTCCTGGGCGATGGATTCCCGGAATCCGAGCGGCTCGTGGGTGTCCTTCACGAAGTGCATGTACGACGACCAGGCGCGCTCCACCGGGTCGCGCAGTACGATGCCGATGCGCGTCTCCGCGCCCAGCACGGCCTTGATCCGCGGTATGGCCGTGGCATGGTGGTACAGGTAACCCGTACCTATTTCCACCGTGGTCTTCCCTTCAAAGCCCGTGTACAGGCCGCGGTACGCCGCCTCCGAGCTGACGATCGTCCCCGGGTCCCTTTGCATGGGATAAGCCAAGCGGCCCTGCCCCATGTGCTCATGGTCGAAGAAGAAGGTTTCCTTGCAGGGGATGGCCACTTGCGGGTGGGCCTTCAGGGCGTGCTCAATGGTGGTGGTGCCCGCCTTGGCGGTACCCACGAACAAACAGCGGGGCAGGTTCTCGCGCATTATCCGGCACACCAATGTCGCAGATCGCGGCCTATGGCCAATGAAAGCCGATCCACATCGGCCTTGTAGTAAGCATTCAACATTTCGCGCGCTGCCCCGGGCATTTCCGGCCTGTCCAACGCGTTCTTCAACAGGCGGTCCCGTTGGGCCCTGGCCTTGTTGCGCAAGCCCGCAGGGAGCAGGTGCGACAAGGAACGGATCAGGGGATTGCGCCGAATGGTGCGCACCAGCCCTTTGTTCTTGGGCACGCCGCCCGGGTTGGACCGGACCTTTTCCACCGCGCATGGCTCCACGCCCGCCCGGCGGCAAATGTCATCGAAGGTGCCTTGCAGGTCTTTGAGATCCTCCAGCAAATAGACCTTGAAATCGGGGAAGGACGCCTGAAAGTGCTCCACCGCTTCGGCATACAGGCCGTAGCCCAAATAGTCAAAACCCCAACGCTCGTGCCGGCGCCGCTCCACAACGGCAGGATCCACCGCCCGCTCAAAGGGCAGGTCCTCATGCCCGTTGCGCACCAGGTAAAGCCAGTGCGAGTAAGCCCGTTCCACGGGGTCGCGGAGTATGGCGCCCATGCTCAGTTTCGCCGCCTGCCCGCCATAGACCCGTTGGATGTGCGGAATGGCGATGGCATGCCGGTAAAGGTAGGAGGTGGAGCAATCGGCGATGAGGGCATCCGCGGGCGCCGGGGCGTAAAGCGCGGCATATTCCCGGGGTTTCCACACCAGGGTCTTCACAAAGGCGGCATCCGTGTATGGCGGTGGTTGGCCGTTGAAGGAAAAGAAATGCGGCTCCTTTTTCGCCATGGGCAAAAACACCCTGGGGTGGCGCGTGAACTGGTGCGCCAAGGAGGTGGTGCCGCTTTTGGCGGCGCCCACCAGCATGATGTCGGGAAGCCGCACCGGGCCGATATCATCCAAGTTCACCTCCATGCTTGCTGCGTTTGTTGGACAAGCCCGGCACGTAGTACATGTTGATGCCGTGCTTGCGGTAGATCAGCACCGCCCCGGCGATGTTCCACAGGCTAAGGGTGACCCCGGCGGCGGTGGCCGCGCCCAGCATGCCGTATGTCGGTATGAGCACCAGGTTCAGCACCACGTTCACGCCCACGGCGGCCACCACGATGCGCGAGAAGGCGACCTGCCCGCCGGTCATGTTCAGGAATGCGCCCACCATGCCGGAACTGGCGGAGATGAAATGCGCCAGGGCCATGATCCTCAGCACAGGTGCGCCCGCCACGAACTCCGGGCCCAATATGCCCATGATGGGCCCGGCAAACACGATGAGCACCACGGTCACCGGCGCTGTGGTCCAAAACACCAGTTTGGCCGCGTAGTCCAGGGTTTCCCGCAGTTCAGCATGCCGGCCGGAATGGTACATCTCGGCGATCTTCGGCATGGCGATGGTCTTGATGGCGCCGATGACAAACTCAATGCCGATGGAGATCTTCACGGCGGTGCCGTAAATGCCGATGATGTCCGAAGGGCGGTACCAGGCCAGCATGATCGTGTCCAGCCGGCCATTGAGGCTGCTGGACAACGCGGTGATGATCATGGGCAGGGCCAGGGCCAGGTGCTCGCGCATGCTGATGGCCTGCGGCTTTGCGCCCTGCTGGGCTTCGATCATGCCGATATAGCGGCGAACGAGCCAATAGCCCAGCAGCGAACATCCGGCGATCACCGCCGCATTGGCCACTACCGGTGCCATCGCATCACCGGGAATGAACGGCACCGCCAGCAACGTAAGGCCCAGCACGGCCGGTGAACGCAGCAATTCAGATACCGCCACCCGCTTGGTGCCGCGGATGAACTCCACGTTCACCAGCAGCAGCGCGCTGAACGGCAGGGTTGCCGCCATGGCCAGCATCACTTGGGGCGGCAGGCCGCCATCTCCCACCACGCCCCGCATGGCCAGTTCGCGCCACGCCAGGAACAGCAAGCCCAGGAACAGCGAGAACGGCACCACCGTCCGCAGCACCCCGTTGTGCAGCGGCCGGAGCTTGCCCCACTCCCCCTTGGCCCGGTACTCGGCCACGGAGCGCACGTTGGAGCTGCTCAGCCCCAGGGTGGCCAACACCCCCAGCACGGCCATCCAGGCGGTGAACAGGTTGAAGTAGCCGTTGCCTTCAGCGCCGAAGCGGCGCGCCACCAACAGCATCAGCCCGTAGGTGAACAGAAAACCCAGTATCCGGTATGCAAAGGCCACCGCACCGCCGCCCACCAGCTCGCGCTGGCCTTTTTTCACCGGCAGTTTCCGAAGGAGCTTCCGCAGCTTCACGCGCCCTGCTTTTTTAAAGTCACCATGTTCCAAATGGTCAACAGGATGACATAGACATCCAAAGCGAACGACCAATTGAGGATGTAGTAGCGGTCGGCTTCCACGCGCTTTTCCATCAGGAAGAGCTCATGGGTTTCCCCGCGCAATCCCTTGGCCTGGGCCAAGCCCGTGATGCCCGGCTTGAGCCAAAGCCGTTCCATGTACGGGCCGATCAGCTTGTTGTATTCCTCGGTGTGCGAGAGCATGTGGGGCCGCGGCCCCACCACGCTCATGTGGCCCAGGAACACGTTGAAGAACTGGGGCATCTCATCCAGGTTGCTCTTGCGCAGGAATTGGCCGATGCGCGTGATCCTCGGGTCGCCCTTGACCGCTTGCCGTTTGTCCGAATCAACGTTCATGCGCATGGTGCGGAACTTCATGCAACCGAAGGGCCGGTTCACCAGGCCGGTGCGCTGCTGGATGAAGAGCACAGGGCCCGGAGAGCTCAATTTGATCAGCAAGGCCGCGATGGGATAGAGCCAAGGCATCACCAGCACGATCACCACCAAGCTGAACACCAGGTCGAACAGCCGCTTGAGCGAGCGGCCCAGGATGTTCCGGTATTTCCGCGGGTCGATGGCCACCAGGGCGGTCATGCCGCCGTCATCCAAATAGGCCCGGAAACCGGAGCGGTGCAGCTGGTCGATCAGGTTGTTGATGAACACCACCCGGATGTCCTTCAACGTGCAGAACCGTACAATGGCCAGTACCTTGCGGTTGATCCGCTCTTCGGCAATGTACACTTGGTCGATCCGGTGCGAAACCACGTAATGGTCGAATTCGCTCAGGGGCAGCTGGCCCGGCCGGGGTTCATCCGTGTCCAGGCCGAAACGGGCCATGAGCTTGTATCCGTACTCGGGGTGCTCGCCCATTTCGTCCATGAAGCGCTTGCTCACCGGGTTGGAGCCCACGATCACAATGCGTTTGAAATTGTAGCCTGCGGCGCGGTAAGCCCGGATGCCGCTCCAAATGGCGATGCGCGTAAAACCCACCAGCAGCGAGAAGAAGAGGAACTGCCAACCGATCAGGTTGGCAGGCAGCCCTTGGATGTCCACCATGTAGCTCACGGCCAAGGTGCCGAACAGCGCCGTCACCAAAGAGGCCACAAGGTCTTGTACCACCGCACCGCCGCTCAGCCGCCGGTCCATCGGCCGGAAGGCCCCCAACAGGGAAACGATCACCCAGATCAACGCCGTGCAGCCCAGCAGCAGCCGGAACAGCGGCGAATGGAAAATGTCGAGGTCGCCATCGGTGAAGTAGCTGGCCAACACCAAGGCAAGCGCCAAGGCCAGCAATTCGATGATCAGGTAAACGTAGCGCTCGTATCTGGCCATGGATTCTCTTCGGGCAAAGATCGTGGAAGCAGTTCCTTTCAGGCGGGGTCAATGAAATATTTTACCGTCCCCAAATATGGGTGAACCGCGCAAATGGGCGCCACCAGTGGCGATCAGCCACGGTACACCGCCCGGCCAAGGCCGTCGGCCTCAGGGCACACGCCCATCGCCGGACGGCTTTGCCGCGTTCAAGTGGACTATCTGGATTATCGACCATACTTGGGTGAAAAAAGCCATGAAATTGCCGTTGCTACGGTTTACAACCAGGCAATGTTGCCCCATATTTGCCGCCGGACTTTAAAGGCGGCCCCAACGGCCGGACTAAAAGCAACACACATGCTGCCAAAGACCCCAAGGCGGTTCCCTTCGTTCCGCCCCCGGTTCAATCGTGGATCCTCCGCGCCCCATACCGCACTGTTCAGCCTGCTCGCCTTGGTGCTCCTGCTGGGAGGGTGCGTGAGCAACCGCAAGATCGTGCTGCTCCAGGACCAAGAAGCGTTCAAGCCCTATGAATCACTGGTGGACAAGACCTGGCTCGCCAACCCGCCGGCCTTCACCATCCGGCCGGGTGATGTGTTGATGGTGACCGTGGAGCATTCCCAACTGGTAAAGGACATTGTGCCCCAGACCACCCTGAAGAACATGGACCTCTACCGGTCCATCCAGCACCCCTACTTGATCGGGCACACGGTGGACAAGGATGGCAATATTGAAGTGCCTGAACTGGGAAAGGTGAACGTGCTGGGCAAGTCCATCCGCGAAGCCGAACAGATCGTGTTGGCCAAAGCCGCCGAGTATTTCTCGGACCCCGTGGTGAAGGTGGTCATGCTCAACTTCGCCATTTCCGTTGTAGGTGAAGTGAACCGCCCGGGGCGCTACCCCGTGTACAACAATGAAATAAACATGCTCGAGGGGCTGGCCATGGCCAACGACATGACCGTGCTGGCCGACCGATCGCGCATCCGCGTGATGCGTTCACGCGAGGGGGCCAACCACCTGTACCATGTGGACCTCAACGACCAAAACGTGTTGTCCAACCCCTATTTCTACCTGCAACCCAATGATGTGGTCATCGTAGACCCGCTCAAGCGGCGCAAATTCACCGGCAGGGACCCCGGCGTGGTCATCAGCCTGTTGACCTTCCTCGTCTCCGTTGTCAGTGTTTATGCCACCCTGAACCGATGAGCCAAGACCCCATGCAACAGGCCTCCACCCATGAGGACACGGACCTGAAGTCATTTCTGGGACGATACCTGCGCGCTTGGCCTTTGATCGGCGTTGCCGGCCTGGCCTTGCTGGCATTGGTCATCTTCATCATGATGGCCGTGCCGCCCATGTACTCCGGCAGCACCAGCATCGTGATCAACACCCCCATGCGGTATGACGACCCCAACCGCTTGGTGCAGCCCAGAGACCCGGTGGCCCGCACGGACAAGAACTACTACCTGAACGAACAGGTCCGGATCACCTCCCAGCCCATAGTGCGGGAGGTGGTGAAAAAGTTGAACCTGCGCACCCAGTATGTGGAAGAGCGCTGGCCCATGGATTGGGACGTGTACAAAAACACCCCCATCGTTGTGGAACTGGACACCAACTCGCTGCGCAACCCGGGGCGCGTACCCTTCGGGGTGCCCTTTTATCTTCACGATGTGAGCGGTGACAAGTTCACCTTGGTCGGCGACGGCACCTACGGCCCGGACGACCTGGAGATCGAGGTGGAAAAACCAGGGCAATTCGGCGAATGGATCATGCTGGACAGCATGCGCCTGCGCGTGCTGCGCAACGGCAACAGCAAACTGCCCTTGGAAGGGGATGGCGCCAGCTCCTACGGCTTTGTGATCAAGGACATCAACGTGGTGACCCTGGAGCTCATGGGCTCGTTGTTGGGTGAACCGGGCATAGCCGAGGCTACCACGGTAAACGTGACGCTGACGGCCGGGCCCAAACAAAAGGTGCTTGACGTGCTGAATGCCATCGGCGAAACCTACACCACGGTGCACCTTGCCGAGCAGCGCAGCGAACTGGAGAAAGCCATCTCCTCCATGGAGAAGGAGATCGCCGCCTCCACCAATCAGATGAACTCCGCCAGCAAGGACCTTGAACAATTCAAGACCAGCTCGGCCATAACCGACCTTACGCACTCCACCATCATGCTGCAGGAGGAAATGCGCTCGGTGAACGCCCAGCGTGAATCCTTGATGGTCACCTCCAGCTACTACGACAACCTGGTGGCGATCCTGCGCCGCAGTGCCGACAGCCAGCCGCCCAGCCCCAAGGCCTACGGGATCACGGACCCCCTGTTGAACGACATGACCGCCGAGTACACCTCGCTGCAGTCCGACGTGGCCATGATGCGCGCCGAGGGGAAAACCTCGAACCCCCAGTACACCCGGTTGATCCGCCTGTTGGAACAGAAGCGCGCCAACATCCTCATTACCGTCGAAGGCTTCCAGGCCAACACCCGCATCAGCCTGAAAAACGTGGATGCGCAACGCGATGGCCTGCTCGCCAAACAAGGCAAGGTGCCCGGCCAGGACCGGGTGCTCATGGACCTGCAGCGCGACCAGCGCATGCTGGAAACCGCCATCAACGACATGGTATCGCGGCTCAGCAGCCTGAAGGTGCAATACGCCGCCATCACGCCCAACGTGTACGTTACCGCACCGGCCTACCTCACCGATGAGGAGCCCTTCTTCCCTGATATCGTCATCCTGTTGGCCGTGGCCTTCCTGCTGGCCTTGATGGTGCCCTTGGGCTACCTCGTGTTCAAGGCACTGTTCAGCGAGGCCATTGCCGGCCCGCAGGACCTGGCCCGGGCCTTGCCCGGTGTGGCCTTGGCGGCCAAGGTGCCCTACACCTCGAACCGCACCACGCGCGCATTGCTGGCCAACCCCGCCAGCGCCGCCCACTTGGAAGTGGCCAAATTGGCCGCCCTGTTGGAACAAGGCCGCAGCTCCCTGCCCGAGCTGCTGTTGGTGTGCGGCGCCAATGGCAAGGAAGCGGTGGGCGCTACCGCAGAGCGGTTGGCATGGATGCTGGCCGTACGCGGGAACAAGGTGCTCCTGGCCCACGGCCAAGGCAAGGCGCCGCAAACCGCCGATGCGCCCGCCGGTTTGTCCTTCCTGGATACGGGCAACTTGGCCTTGCCCGCCGTTCAGGAACGGGCCCGCGCCACGGATGCCGCCTTCGCCATCGTCACGGGCACCTCGGCAGACAACCTGGTGATCATGCCCAAAGTAGGTGAGTTGGACCGCGCATTGGTGGTGTGCCAACCCGGCATCACCGCCAAAAACGACCTGCAACGGATCGCCAACGCCCAAGCCAATGGCCAGCTGCCGGCATTGCTGCTGGTGTTGGACAGCGTGAAGGACAAACCCCTGCCCTGGTTCGGCCTGGCCAAACGGAAAGGTGAACAACGGTTGGGCCTCTTCGGCTTCTTCCGCTACAACTGGAACCGGGCACTGGGCCGCTGATGCGCAAGCGCCTGGTATTCATCACCAACCAGCTGCCCTACCCTCCCCGCAGCGGAGGCGTCATCAAATCCTGGCGGCTGCTCCGGCGGTTGGCGGATGCCTTTGACGTGGTGTTGATCGCTCCGCTTAAAGGTGAGGACGAACAATACCTGGCTGAAATGAAGGCCGCCCTGCCCGGGGTGGAGGTGCACTGCGCCCCTGTGGAGCGGCCCCGCACAGGATTGAATTTCCTGCGCAGCCTGGTGATGGCCCCCACCCTGAACGTGTACCGCACGGCCTGCCGCCAACTGCACCACGCCACCGCCCAGGCCATCGCCCGTGCCGACCTGGTCCTGGTGGACCACCTGGAAGTGTTTCCCTATGTGCCTGCGCAAACGGCCATCCCTGTGGTATTGCACCAGCACAATGCGGAATTTGTGATGTGGGAGCGTTCGAAAAAGGTGGCCCGCAACATGGCCGAGAGAGTGGTGCTGGCCATCGAAACCCAACGTGTGAAACGCTTTGAACGCCAGGCTTGCCTGCGGGCAGACCTGGTTTTCGCAGCCCCCAACGACCAGGAAGAACTGGCCAAACTGGGCGTGCCCAAAGAACGCTTCCACACCACCTTCCACCTGGGCGACGACAGCGGCCTGTACGCCCCGGCCTTGCAGTTCCACGCGGCTTCGGACAATCTGCTCTACGTGGGCACCTTGAGCTGGCCCGCCAATGCCGACGGCCTGCTATGGTTCCTTTCCGCCGTGTGGCCCGGCCTGAAGTCAGCCCACCCCGCGCTCACCCTGGACATCATCGGGCGCGGGGCCTCTGCGGAGCTGGAAACCGCCGTGGCACACGCCACCGGCGCACAATTGCATGGCTTTGTGGACGACTTGGAGCCCTTCTACCAAAAGAGCAAGGTGTTCATTGCTCCCCTGCGTTTCGGCAGCGGTACCAAAGTGAAGGTGATCACCGCGCTGTACAGGGGCCTGCCATGCGTAACCACCACGGTAGGCGCGGAAGGGCTGGCCTTGGTCAACGGCCAGGAGATCTTCCTGGCCGACGATGCGGACGGCACCGCCAAAAGCATCCACACGCTCTTGACCAACAGCAAAACGTGGGAAACCTTGCGCGACCAAGGCCGATCGAAGGCAAAAAATGAATTAGGTTGGAACCCTTTATTGGACGATCACGTCCAAAGCCTCCGAAGTTTACTGCCCCCCCAAGGACCATAGCCGCCCCCTATGCTCTTCAACTCCGTTGCCTACCTCGTATTCCTGCCCGTGGTACTGATCTTGTACCACATGATCCCCAAGGCGCACCGCTGGGTGATGCTGTTGGGGGCCAGTTACCTGTTCTACATGTGGTGGAAACCGTTCTTCGCGGTTTTCATGCTCTTCTCCACCATCGTGGACTATTGGTCCGCGATCAAAATGGAGGCCTCCACCGACGCGAAGACCCGCCGCATGTACATGGCGGCCAGCATGCTGGGCAACCTGGGCCTGCTCTTCTTCTTCAAGTACATGAACTTCTTCTCCTACAACATCGAGGTGCTCTTCGGTGAGGTCGGCGTGTACTATGACTCCCCCGTGCTCAACATCATCCTGCCCTTGGGCATCTCCTTCTACACCTTCCAAAGCCTGAGCTACACTTTCGACGTGTACAAAGGCAAGGACAAGGCAGAGCACCACTTCGGCTACTTCGCCCTGTACGTCTGCTATTTCCCCCAGCTGGTGGCCGGCCCCATTGAACGCGCCGGCAACCTGATCCCGCAGCTGCGTGCCCATGTGCCCGCCACCAATGACGACATTCGCTACGGCCTCAACAAGATCCTGCTGGGCTTCTTCAAGAAAGTGGTGGTGGCCGACAACATCGGCCCCTTTGTGGACCAGCTCTACGGCAACGTGCCCAGCGCCTCCGGCCTGCAGTATGCCATCGCAGCCGTGCTCTTCACCGTGCAGCTCTTCTGCGACTTCAGCGGCTACACGGACATTGCCATCGGCTCGGCCCGCCTCATGGGCGTGAGGATCATGGAGAACTTCGACCGGCCCTTCCTCACCACCAACCTCAATGCGGCCTGGGCCAAGTGGCACATATCGCTCACCTCCTGGATCGGCGACTACCTCTACAGGCCATGGGTGCGCAGTGCCCCCAACAAGATCGTGTTCATCACCATCGCCGTGTTCGTCATCATCGGCTTCTGGCACGGGCCCACTTGGAACTTCATCCTCTTCGGCCTGTTCCACGGCGTGGCCATGGTGCTCCAGCGCCAGTACATCCGCATCAAGGCCCTCAAGAACTTCAACAACACCGCCCCCATGAAGGCCGTTTGGACGGTGTGGAACAGCAGCCTGATCATCTTCTCCTGCATCTTCTTCCGCAACAGCGCCACCGATTCCTTCACGGTGATCCACCACATGTTCACCGATTTCCGCCTCTCCATGGCAGACCTGCGCTCGGGCTATTTCTCCCAGATGGTGCTCGCCATCTTCTTCGCCCTGCTGGCCGTGGCCACTACATTGTTGCCCCGCAGCCTGCGCTTCAAGTACGATAACTTGTACGTCCTGGGCATGCTGGTGATCATCTTCATCTTTGGATCGGATTCCATGAACCAGTTCATCTACTTCCAATTCTGACCGGAGATGAAGACCCTGGTGCGCAATTCCGCCTTTTTCATCATCGCCTTCATCGTGGTGGCCCTCTGCACGGACCTCGTGGTGCAGCGCTGGTTCATCTTCAACGACAAGGCCAGCAACCCCTCCAAGATCCGCCGCTTGGTGCAAAGCACCGACCCGGCAGAGATCCCCGTGTTCGGCAGCTCCAAAGGCCGCAGCGCCTTCATCCCGGACAGCCTGGCCCCCACGGTGTACAACTATTCCATGGAGCGCGGCAACTTCGACATTGTCGAGTTCCTGCTGGAAACCGAACTGGCCAAACCGCGCACCACCCCGGTGCTGCTCGAGTTCAACCACCGCTACTTCGTGCACGCCCCGCAGTACACCATTGACATGGCCACCTTCGCGCCCAACATCAATGAGCCGGGCGTAAAGGACTTCCTGCGGAAAAGCGACCGCTTGGAAACCCGTTTCATGGTGCCCGGCCTGCGCTACTTCGGCAGCATCGAAGGCTATGTGCGCAAAGGCATGGACGACGACGGCACCTCCACCCGCGTGTCCGTCAAGGGCGGACTGTTCACCGAGCCCGCCGCACCGCCCGTGCAGCTGGCCAACCAGGTCGCCGCCCGCGAACGTTCCATCGCCTTGCGCGAAAAGCTCGAACACGACAAGGACGATGTGAAGGAAGCCATCTCGGCCGAGGACCGTTACAAGCTCCAGGCCTTGAACACCCTGCTGCTCTTCAGCGCCCCCAAGGAACGCGTGGCCCGCTTCGCCGAACTGGTGGCCAGCAGGCCCGACCGCCAGGTGCTGGTGGCCTACACCCCGCAGCACTGGAGCGAGCTCAAGGGCATTGCCAACTACGGCGAGATCACTGCCCTGTTCGATTCGCTGCAGCAGCACCACCCCAACCTGCACTTCTACGACTATTCCCACATGCAGCTGCCCGACAGCGCCTTCAAGAACAGCGCCCACTTGAACAACACCGGGGCCAGGGCCTTCTGTGCCGCCTTCAAGCGCGATGCCGGCCGGTATTTGGCAGCGCCTTGATTCCCAAGTTGAAAAACCCGACCTTTGCACCCCGAAAACCAGAACCCCCGGTTCCACGTTCAAGCCCGAATGAGCACCCCTGCCAACATCCACCCTGTCTTTGAGCGCATGCTGCAGCGCACGGACAAGGAGGCCTTGTTGCAGCAGCGTGGCTGCGCGGTATGGATGACCGGCCTGAGCGGCAGCGGGAAGAGCACCATCGCCATTGCGCTCGAACGCAAGCTGCACGCGGCCGGCCGCTACACCGTGGTGCTGGACGGGGACAACATCCGCACGGGCATCAACAACAACCTGGGCTTCAGCGGGGCCGACCGCACGGAGAACATCCGCCGCATCGCCGAGGTGGCCAAGCTCTTCGTGCAGAACGGGGCCGTGGTGATCTGCAGCTTCGTAAGCCCCACCATCGCCATCCGCGAGCAGGCCCGCACGATCATCGGCGCCACCGACTTCGTGGAAGTCTTCGTGGACACCCCCTTGGAAGAGTGCGAACGGCGGGACGTAAAGGGGCTCTATGCCAAGGCACGCGCCGGGGAACTCAAGGATTTCACCGGCATCAGCGCCCCGTTCGAGGCCCCTGCGGCACCGGCCTTGCGCCTGACCACGGCCGGGCGTGGCGTGGAGGACACCTCCCAAGAACTTTTTCTGCACGTGGTGCAGCGTATCAACCGGAACTGAACAGAACCGACATGCATTCCTATCGCCTCACTCACCTCAAGGAACTCGAAAGCGAGAGCATCCACATCCTGCGCGAAGTGGCCTCCCAGTTCGACAACCCCACCCTGCTGTTCAGCGGTGGCAAGGACAGCATCCTGTGCTTTCACCTGGCCCGCAAGGCTTTCTACCCCGCCAAGGTGCCCTTCCCCCTGCTGCACGTGGACACCGGCCACAACTTCCCCGAGGCCATCGATTTCCGCGATGCCCTGGTAAAAGAGCATGGGGCCACCCTCTTGGTGGGCAGCGTGCAGAAGAGCATCGACGAAGGCAAGGTGCAGGAGGAAACCGGTTACTACGCCAGCCGCAACAAACTGCAAACCCACACGCTCCTGGAAGCCATCGAGACGCACAAGATCGATTGCGCCATCGGAGGTGCCCGCCGCGATGAGGAAAAAGCACGCGCCAAAGAGCGCGTGTTCAGCCACCGCGACGAATTCGGCCAGTGGGACCCCAAGAACCAGCGGCCCGAACTCTGGAACCTCTACAACGGACGCAAGCGCCCGGGTGAGCATTTCCGCGCTTTCCCCATCAGCAACTGGACCGAGATGGACGTGTGGCAGTACATCCTGCTGGAAAAGATCCCCATCCCCAGCATCTACTTCAGCCATGAACGCGAGGTGTTCGAGCGCGACGGCGTGATCTACGCCAACTCCTCCTTCATGCGCCTGAAGCCCGATGAAAAGCCCTACATGAAGCGCGTGCGCTTCCGTACCGTGGGCGACATGAGCTGCACCGGTGCCGTGGATTCCCCCGCATCCACCTTGGAGGAGATCATCGAGGAGGTCGCCTCCACACGCACCACCGAACGCGGCTCCCGCATGGACGACAAACGCAGCGAAGCGGCCATGGAAGACCGCAAGAAGGAAGGTTATTTCTGAGCGGAAGCTGCAAGGCCTGCCGCACATCAAACGCATCATCGACAAGACATGAGCTCTACCAACGGATATTTGGACATGGACCTGCTCCGCTTTACCACTGCGGGCAGCGTGGACGACGGAAAAAGCACCCTGATCGGCCGGTTGCTGTACGACAGCCGCTCGATCTTCGATGACCAGCTGGAAGCCGTGGAAAAAGCCAGCTCCAAGCGGGGCAGCGGTGAGGTGGACCTGAGCCTGCTCACCGACGGGCTTCGTGCCGAACGCGAACAGGGCATCACCATCGATGTGGCCTACCGCTACTTCGCCACGCCCAGGCGCAAATTCATCATTGCCGACACGCCCGGGCACATCCAGTACACCCGCAACATGGTCACCGGCGCCAGCACCGCCAACCTGGCGATCATCCTGGTGGACGCCCGCAAAGGCATCCAGGAACAGACCAACCGCCACGCCTTCATCGCTTCACTGCTCGGCATCCCGCACATCGTGTTCTGCATCAACAAGATGGACCTGGTGGACTACGATGAGAAGGTCTTCAAGGACATCCAGCACCAGCTGGAGGATTTCAGCAGCAAGTTGGACGTGCGCGACCTCAACTTCATCCCCATCAGCGCGCTCAAAGGCGACAATGTGGTGATCCGCAGCAACCGCATGGACTGGTACCAGGGGAGCACCCTGATGTACATGCTGGAAAACATCCATATCTCCGGTGACCGCAACCACATCGACCGCCGCCTGCCGGTGCAACATGTGATCCGGCCCATGACCGATGAATGGCATGACTTCCGCGGATTCGCCGGCCAGATCAACGCGGGCATCTTCCGCACCGGCGACCCCGTGCAGGTGCTGCCCAGCGGCTTCCAGAGCACCATCAAGTCCATCCACATGGGCGAGCACGAGGTGAACGAAGCCTTCGCCCCGCAGAGCGTTACCGTGACCCTGCAGGATGAGATCGACATCAGCCGCGGCGATATGATCGTAGGCCCGAACAACTTGCCCAACAGCAGCCAGGACGTGGACGTGATGCTGTGCTGGCTGAACGAGCGCCCGTTGCAGCCCAACGGGAAATACGTGGTGAAGCACACCACGCGCGATGCACGCTGCATGGTGAAGGAAGTGGCCTACAAAATGGACATCAACACCCTGCGCAAGTTCCCCGATGACAACAAGGCCATCGGCATGAACGACATCGGGCGGGTACACCTGCGCACCACCGTGCCCCTGCATTTCGATCCGTACAGCCGCAACCGCAGCACCGGAAGCCTGATCCTGGTGGACGAGGCGACCAACGAGACCGTTGCGGCCGGCATGATCGTTTAGGCCATTGCCCCGCGCCGCAGGCGCCAGTGCAACCACGCATACCCGGCCAACGCCCCGGCGGCATCGGCCAGCAGGTCCAGCACATCACCGTGCCTGCCTTGGCCCATGCCCTGCTGCACCAGTTCCACGGCGCCGCCAAAGGCCACTGCGGCCCCAAGCGCCCACGCATACCTGTTCCTGGCGCTTGTGCCGGGCTTGGTCCAGGCCATGCCCAACAACACGCCTTGCACACCGAACAGGAAGGCGTGCACGAACTTGTCCAAATAGATCACGTCGGCCCAGGTCCATCGCGGCACCTCGCTCACCGGCATCAAGGTGAGCACCAGGATGAGCACCGCCCACAGGCCGGCCCAGCGGCCTGCATGGCGCTTGATGAACCGCAGGAAATGCACCGCTCAGGCGATGGTCGCCCCGTACTGCTGGGAGGTCAACAGGCCGTCCAATTGCTTGGCATCGGCCATTTCCACGCGCACCAGCCAGCCTGCCCCGTAGGGATCCTTGTTCACCGCCGAAGGATCGTCGGCCAGGGCCGTGTTCACCTCCAGCACCTTGCCGCCAACGGGCATGAACAGGTCGCTCACGGTCTTCACCGCCTCGATCGTCCCGAACACCGCTTCCTGGGCCACGGTTTCACCCAGCGTGTTGATGTCCACGAACACAATGTCGCCGAGCTCGCTTTGGGCATGGTCCGTAATGCCCACTATGGCCACATTGCCTTCTACACGGACCCACTCGTGGTCCTTGCTGTACTTCAGTTCCGCCGGGATGTTCATCGCAGTTCCTGGATTGAGTTGAATGGTATGCTGGTGCAAAGATGCTTGTTATTGGGTCAACGTGAAGCGCAAGCTGATGCCCAAGTTGGTATTGGCGCTCGGGAAGGAGGTGCTGATCACCGGTTTGTTGATCACCCGCTCATAGAACGCCCGCAGGTTCAGGCGTTGGTCGATCACATAATCCGCGCTGGTCTTCACCGAAATGATGTCCTGGCCGGCGGTGACCTGGTTCTGGCCTTCCTCCATTTTGCGGATCACCGTGTTGTTCTGCCGCCAGCTCAGGTCCACCCGCAAGTTCAGGTCGCTTTGCGGGGTTTTGCCGCCCAACTGGAAGGGGAACTTCACGTTCTTGAACCGGTAGCCGCTGCCGATCACGTATTCAATGCCGCGCACTTCGGTCACTTGGTAGTTGGTGAGGCCCAGGCTGAGGTTGCGGTCGCGATTGTATTCGAACTTGGCGATCAGGCTGTTCTGCAAGGTGGCGTCGAAGGTGATGAACGGATGCATCACCTCCGAGATGGTCACCGTTTGGATCTGGCGCTCGGGCAGGAAGTTGCCGCCCACGTCCAGCACGCTGCCGCCGGGTTCGTAGAGCAGGTTGGTCTGGTAGCCGCCAATGTTGAACGTGCTGCGGTAGCTGTGCTTGACCATGAACGTGCGGAAGAACTTCTTGAAGAGGTTGATCTTCGTGAGGCCGTCATAGGTGATGTCCCAGTTGGGCAGGGGGATGAGCTTGAAGGGGTTGAGCTCCACCCGCTCCGCGCTCTTGCCCGAATAGGCCGCCAGGAACGCCGGGATCACCACATCCTGGTTCAACGCTCCGTAGCCGCTCCAGTAGGCGCTGTCGGTGGGCGAACTGCGCGCGTCGGCCTGGCCCAAACGCCTGCTGATCACCTCGCGGGCCTCCAGCATGTGCAGGAAGATGTCGTTCACGAAGTTCTCGTCGTCCCGGCTGAAGGTGGTGGCCCAGTTGATGGTGCTCACGCTGAAGTTGCCGAAATCCTGCGGGCTGTCGTTCACATAGCGCCCTTCGGAAGCGTTCCACCGGAAGAAGGAACTGTGGTTCTCGCTTTGGGTGCGGGTGGCCATCAGCTCGATCCGCATGCTCTTGAACGGCTCCAGGGACAAGCGCCCGTTGATGGTCTCGGTGCGGGTGTTGGTGTAGGGGTTGAAGATGCTCGGTGTGCGCACCAGCCAGTTGTTCGCTGCGGCCTCGGTGGCGAAATCGCGGATGTAATTGCCGGACAGGTCCTGGTTCTGCTCGCCCAGGATGAACCCGAAGCCCGGAGCACCGAAGCCCGGGGCCATGCCGAGGACATTGCTGCCCGGTTGCCAGCCCGGCAACAGAATACCGTTGTTCTGGCTGTAGGTGATCGTTCCCGTGCGCACGGTCATCAGCACGCGGGCCAGGCCTTCCAAGGGGTTGAACTTGCTTCCGTCCGCTGCGGGCTCCTTGGGCTTTTCCGCCTGCCCGGCCTCTTGCCCGGCCCTGCGGTTTGCAGGTGCCCGTGAACCGGCACGCGCCTTGTCGTTGATCTTCTTGAAGTACTTCACCTTGTTGTACAGGCTCACAAAGTTGAACTGCCCGCTGAGGTTGATGTTGCGCGAGTTCTGGATGGTGTTGCCGATGCTGTCCTGGGTGAGCGGCGCGCGGTCCCACTTGTAGCCCGCACCATAGGTCACCGAGGAGGTGATCCAGTCGGTCAGCGGGAGCTTGTCCAGCGGGAGCGTGTAGGTCACGTTCACCGCGTGGTCATAGGTGGTGGTTTCCCCGAAATTCCTCATGCTGGCCAGCACGCTGTCTTTCCAGATGGCGTATTGGTCGCGGTCATCGGTGTTGACGCGCCCGGCAGGCTCGCCGATGATCGAGTTGTTGTTGGCATTGAAATCCACCTTCAGGCTCTTGGTGAGCTCGTAGCGGAAGCCGTACTGGTTGGTCCAATTGAAGGTTTTGTTGTACGTGGGCGCCGGGGGCAGGCTTTGGATGTCCGGGTTGGGCCGGATCAGGCGCTCCAGGTAGCTGCGGTCGATGGCGGTGCGGGCGGTGATCTGCTTGAACCCGAAATTGAAATTGAAATCCTTCACCAGGCGCAGCCACTTGCTCTTGCCGATGAAGGCCACGTTCTCGAAGGGCTTCACCGGCCGCGGCTTGGGGTTGTGCTGGTAGCTGAGCGACCCGCGGTAGGTGCGCGTGTTTTCGTACTGGGTGTTCACATCGTGGAACTCCTGGTCGCTGTACGCATAGGAGAGACCGAAGTTGGATACGTCGTAGAAGTGTTCCCGCTCCTTGCCCGGTGCGCTCTCCTTGCGCACATTGGTCAGGTTGATGCTCCTGCGGCGCGTATAGGTGCGCAGCTCCTTGAGGCGCTGCTTCTTTTCTTCCCGCGTGAGCGAACGGGTGGCATCCTCCCACTCGATGTCGGGGTTCAGCGGGTCGTACTGCGGGTTGATCACCTGCTCGGAATAGCCTAGGTACATGGGCACTTTCACTCCGGCCTTTTCCGGCAGGAATTTGCTCATTTCCAGGTTGGCGCTCACATCAATGCCGTAACGCGTGTCGCGCTGGCGCTCGCTCACCTTCTTGTCGATGCTGCCCCAGCCCGGCGTGCTGTAATTGCCCGCCACGCTCAGGGTGCCCAGGTCGGCCAACGTGGTGTTCACCCGGGCGATCGCCGCCCAGCCGCCTCGCTGGTCGAAATCCGTGAGCCGCAGTTCGTTCACCCACACCTCCACGCATTTGGCGCTGCCGTCGTCATTGGCCCAGGGATTGGCCTGGTCGCCGTCGCGCTTGGGGTTCCTGATGCCGATCATGATGGTGTTCATCTGGCTCAGGTTGGGGTTGCCCACCACGGTCACCCGGCGATCGCCTTCCATGGTGGAGAACCGCTGGTTCATGGGGAAGCCCTGCTGGTTGCGCTGGATCTTCACATCGTTCAGGCGCGCGAACTCCACCACCATGTTGTTGTCCTCGGGCCAAACGTTGTAGGGGTCGCTGTTGAAGAAGGCCGAGGGCTTTACCGGCACCTCGTACTCGTAGTAGTTCTGCTCGTAGTCGTTGCCCAGGCGGATGAACACGCTCACGTCCCCATAGGCCACGGGCCGGTCGGGATCGGCGGATTCGGCGTGCACGTACATGCGCAGCTTCTTGTAACTGCGGATGTCGAAGCTCACGTTGCGGAAGGCCGCGCGCGCATCCCCGTCGCGCAGCCCGCAGGTGCTCAATTCCAAGGATTGTTCGTTGAGGTTGCGCAGGTTGGCGCTGGCAATGTCGGTTTCCTGGTTGATGCCGGGGGGCAGCACATAGTTCACCGGCACGCGGTTCCCGTTCTCCTCAATGTTCACGGCGGCCACATCGAAGGTGGTCTGGTCGGGATCGCCGCCGATCACTTCCCCGGGCGCTTCCAGGCTTTGGGTGTACTTGCGCCATTCGCCCCGCACGAAATCCAGGCGCGCGAAACGCAGCACGGTGGGCTGCGACCAGCCCTTGACGTACAGGCGCATGAACCGGATGGAACGGAAGTCCTGGATGCCGTTCACCACTTTCTCCGGCTGCCGCACCGGTACTTTGAACTGGTACCAGTACACTTCCTTGCCGCTGGGCGTGCGGCCCAGCACCCGGTCGGTGATGAACCCGCGGCCCACCACCATTTCCGATGGACGCAGGTTGATCCGGTATTGGAAATAAGCCTCGCTTTCGCTCAGGTTCTGGTCCTGGTTCACATCTTCGGAGGTGGGCAGGGTAGTGGCCTGCGTGGGGTAGTCTTCCGGGCTGTCCTCATCGGTGATGGAGTTGCCCTCCAGGCCGTTGAAGCGCTTGTACCGGTCCAGGATGCTCAGGGGCGGCCCGTCGTAGTCGCTGCCCCGGAAATAGTGGTAATCGTCCGCGGAAGGGTCTCCTGCCCAGCGCGAGCGGGCGCCCGGGCTGAGCGCATTGAGGTAGTCGGCAAAGAACGTCTGCTCATTCAAGCCGGATTGGAACGCATTGGCGTCGCTGTTGGCCAACCCGTCCATGCCCACGTCCTGGTACCGGTAGGTGTTCTGGTCGGTGATGGCAAAGGCGTTCACCACGCTTTGGGTGGTGGGCACCACGCCCCAGTTGGTCTGGTCGGTGGTGGCGGCCTGGTCCGAGGGGTTTTTGGGCAGGCCGTTCTCAAAGCTTTTCCGGCCGTCGCGCAGGGCATCCTCGCTGAGGTTGCCCAGGTTGATGTAAAGGTCGCCGCCCGTGGTGTTCTGGGAGTCCTCGTTGCTTGCGGGCTCCCCGTTGGCGTTGCTCACGGCCGTGTTGAACGGGTCCATCACCCAGAACTGCACGGTTTCAATGTTGCTCGCTTCAAAATCCGTGGTGGTGATGCGCCGCTGGATCCCCGCCCAATTCCCCTCGGGATCTTGCAGGTTGCCGTTGTCGTCCAAATTGGTGGTGTAGTTGTACGGGCCCCGTTCGGCGGGGTAGTAGGCCAGGTCCAGCACGGGGATGTTGCTGGGGGTGCCCGTGGCCAGCTGCCGGTTGGGGAACACCTCCTTTTCCAGCACCTCGCGCGAGCGGTTGTCCGTGTCCGATCCGTCGGGCAAGGGTGGTTTCAGGCTGTTGTTGTTGAAGAAGAGCGGGTCCACCACATACCAGGAGAGCAGTGCGCGCTTGAAGCCGGTGGCCAGTTCGTTGATGAACTCTCCCTCCGGGAAGAGGTCGCCGGTTTGGCCCTGCGGCGTGGCGGCCATGAACCATTGGCTTTGTGTGCGCATGTCGATGTTGCTCACGCTGCCCTCGAAATCATCGATGTAGCTGGTACCGCCCTTGCCGATGGCCTTGCTGTGGCCGGGGATCAGGTAGGCCGCCTCGGCATTGGCATCCATGCTGCTGGTTTCCTTGGTGGCGTACAGGGGCAATTTGTCCAGCAGGCGGGTGATCAAACCGCTTTCCTTTTTCCAGCTGCCGTCCAGGCCCACGATGGTGTTGGCGATGGGTTCATCCCCTACGTTCACCTTCTGGGTGAGCGGGCGCTCGTAAAGGTTCATCACCGTGCCGCCCAGCACCAGGTCCTTGTTCACCTTGTAGTCGAACCGCGCTCCCGCCAGGGTCTTCGTCTGTATGCTGAAGAGGGTGTTGCTCTCCAGGCTCACGTTGATCGGGGTGCCGCTTTCCAGGATGCCTTGGTTGAGGATCTTCACCCGGCCCAGGTTGTAGTCCACCGTGTAGTCCTGGTTCTCCACCAGGCGCACGCCCCCGGCGGTTACGCTCACCGAACCTTGGGGGATGTTCACCGAGTTGAGGCTGATCACATCGCTGCTGGCGCTCTTGAAGCTGCCCTTCATCTTGAAGCGGTTGAGCTCGGGCAGGTTTTCCGCCGCCGTTTTGGTGCTGTCGTACAGTTGTTGGAAGACGATGTTCTTGCGCACCAGCGTATCCTGCACCGGGTTGTTGGGGTCCGGTCCGATCAATTGGCGGTTCAGGAAGCTGCCGAAAGGTTCCAGCACCGGGAAGAAGATGCGGCCGTTCTGCGCATTCACCGTGCCCCCGGTGGTGGCCGCATTGTCCACCCAATCGAACCAGCCGTCCGGGTTGGGCGCGTTCTGCATGTCCAACCGGTCCAGGCCCAAGGCTTGCAGCAAGGGTTTCTGGTCGATGGGCGGGCGGGGGATGTAGTTGAGGTCCACCCCCGTGGTGGGGTTGTTGTAGAGCAGCTCCAGGCGGAAGTCCTGCGCATTCACCTGGAAGGCGCCCAAGGAGTAGACGTTCTTCATCATCAGGTCCCACAGGGGCTGCCGCGGGTCGGTGATGGTGCTCTTGAGCAGGCGCACCACCAAGGCATTGGGCGGGGCCACCCCATCGGTGCTGAATTCACCCACTTGGAAGGTCTGCCCTTGGTAGGTGTACTGGAAGGCCACGGCCAGCACCTCGTCGTTGTTCAGGTTCTGGTTGAGGCCGATGAAGCCCAGCCGTTCGTTCAAGGTGTATTCGCTGGGCAGCAGCAGGCGTGCGCTCTCGAGCTTTTCGTGGTTCTTGCTGGCCTGCATGCCCATGACCTGCAACGCCGCGCCCGCCGAGGTGAAGGACCGGATGCCGGCATTGTTGGCCACCAGGTTGTACAGGTTGTTGGCCCCGTTGCCCGGCAAGTTGCCCGGGCCGTCCACCAAAAAGCCCGAATTGACCAGGTTGGCACTGACGCGGTTTGCCGCCGCGCTGGCCGCGCTGGCATCTTCGCCCAGGTCGGTGAAGGCCACAATGTTGCGGTTGTTGGTGTAATCGCTGCGGGTGTTGGTCACCCACACTTCCACCTTGGTCACCTGGATGCCGCTGTTCACCGTGGGCAGGGTGCGCAGGGCGTTCTCGTAATTGTCGCGGAAATAGTAGCTGAGGAAGTAGTATTTGTTGGCCTCGTACTGGTCGGCCTTGATCTCGAAGTTGGTGGTTTGCGCCCCGCCGGCCACGGCAATGTTCTTGCGCTGTCCCTTTTCCTGGCTGAAGATGGCCGTGGCCGTCAAGCGCCCGAAGCGCAGCTCGGTCTTCAGGCCGAAGAGGCTCTGGCTGCCTTGGATCAACTGGCCGGTGAGCGGCAGGCTCACGTTGCCCGCCTCCAGCTTCTGGATGATGTCGTCCTCCTCGCCGGCGAAGTTGAGCTTCACCTGGTTCTCGAAATCAAAGGTGGCCTCGGTGTTGTAGCTGGTGTTGATCTTCAGCTTGGTGCCGATGTTGCCCACCAGGTTGAGCTGGATCTTCTGGTCGAAGTTGAAGGTGGTGATCTTGCGCTGGTCCACCGGGATCCGCGGGTTCTCGGTCTTGCTGGTGTTCAGCCCAAAGGTGACTTCCGCGCTGCCTTGTGGGCGTATGTCGATGTTGCAGCCCCCGAAGATCCGGCAGAACGCCTCGCTGCGCACCTGGATGCTGGGGATCAATCCCTTGGCCGCCCGTTCGGTTTCCTCCTGGTTCTTCTCCATCCAGTAGGTCTGCATGGCCTGCTGCATGTCGTAGTTCATGTACTGCTCCAACGACATGCTTTGCGGCGGCCGGTAGTCGATGTTCTCGCCCATGCGGCTGCGCAGGATGTACTGCCCGGTCGCGGGATCGTACACCACCTCATTGGTCACGTTGCCCGGGGTGCCCAGGTCTATGGTGCCCGTATTTCCGTCACCTGCGCCGGGCGGGTCCGTGATGGGGTAGTGCAGGTCGATCTGCGGGCTGTCCACCTGGAGCGCCGGTGCGCGGAGTGCGGAAGCCTGCACCGTGGAGGCGGCGGCCAGCAGCACGGCCCACAAGGCTGCATGGCGCAGCAGGGTCTTCAAGGGCGATGGGTAGTTCATCCGGGGGGCAGCAACCAGGTCAACCGTTCTTCAGGGTAAGCCGGATCAGTTCCTCCACGCCCGGGAGGTCGTCCTTGTGTTCGTTCATCACCCGCTGCAATCCCCGTTCGGCCTTGGCCCGGTCCAACCCCAGGGAGATCAGAGCCGATAACGCTTCGGCCTTGGCCGTAGTATCGCCCCCGGCCAAAACAGGCACACGCCTTTCGATGGGGTCCGCCACCAGCTTGGTGCGCAGCTCCTGCACGATGCGCTGGGCCAGCTTGGGGCCGATGCCCTTGACCGCCTTCAGCACGCCTTCATCGCCCACCATGATCGCCGTGCGAAGGTCCATGGCTGACCGGGCGCCGATGATGGCCATGCCGATGGTGGCGCTCACCCCCTGCACCGTGATCAGCTGCCGGAACAGCTGCCGTTCCTCCGGGTCCAGGAACCCGAAGAGCTTGTGCTCGCTTTGCCCGCTGCGCACGTCCACGCTTACCGCGTAGTGCACATGGAAACGGCATGTTCCTTTTTCCGGCAACCGCGCACCGGTCTCCGGCGTGATGTGCACCAAGTACCCCACACCGGCGCACTCCACCACCACATGGGTGGCCGAACGCTCCACAAGCTCGCCGCGAAGGCTGTCTATCATTCAGGTCCGCCCACCCGGTTTGGGTTGCAGTGGGCACGGGGTACTCGTGGTTCGATGCAACAAGGGGTTGATGAAAAGGGCTGCAAAATAAGCGGAACCGCCAAACCGCCTGCGCAGCTTCCCAGGGCAACCGCGTCTAATGCTTCCTGCTCATGGGGCATTGTAGGTCCATGCGGGCGGTTTGATCATCGTTGGAACATTCTTGGGTGCTTTGCGCAAGGAAAACAAGGCCGAAGCCCTGCCTGGTGCAGCTGCTCCGTGGGCACCGCTTCACAGGGCCAAAAGCCCGCAACATGCACGCCCATCGCGGTGCCATGGGCGTACAGCACGGGTTCGAGCGGGGTTGAAGGCCACGCACACAGGCCAGGTAGACCAAGGCAATAGAAGAACAAGGCGCATGATGTTCCGGGCCTTCAGCCCTCCACCGCATCTACGCACATTTCAGCCCGTGGCGGTGCCAATGGCGGAAATGTGCCGTGCCTTCAGCACCGCATCAGGCCTTGCTTGTTGCCGGATCGGCCCGTGGGCAGATATCGTGGAGTACCACCGCTCCGACAGGCCTATTCAACTGCGGGCCAAGGCATGCTCAAGCCAAGCTTGGATCGTGGCCAGCCCGAAGATCCGCCGTTGACGCAGGAGAATGCCCAAAAATGCCTCCGGTAATTGGCGGACCCTGCGCCAACGGCATCAGGCGCACCTTTGCATCCATGCGCATCGTCTTTTTCACCGGCGCCGGCATCAGCGCGGAAAGCGGCCTGGCCACCTTTCGCGACAGCGGCGGGCTGTGGGAACAGTACCGCGTGGAGGATGTGGCCACGCCCGAGGCCTTCGCCCGCGATCCGGCCCTGGTGCTGCGCTTCTATTCCATGCGCCGGGCACAAGTGCTGGCTGCCGCGCCCAATGCCGCCCACAAGGCCATTGCCGCCCTGGAAGCGGTGGCCGATGTGCAGGTGGTGACACAAAATGTGGACGACCTGCACGAACGCGCCGGCAGCACCCGGGTGCTGCACCTGCACGGGGAGATCCTCAAGGCGCGCAGCACGGCCGACCCTGCTGTGGTGGTGCCGGTGCAGGGGCCGGAGCTTAACCTGGGCGACCGGTGCCCGTTGGGTTCCCAGCTGCGCCCCCACATTGTGTGGTTCGGGGAAGAGGTGCCCCTGCTGGAAGAAGCAGCCGCTCGCGTAGCCTTGGCCGATGTGCTGGTGGTGGTGGGCACCTCCTTGCAGGTATGGCCCGCAGCCGCCTTGGCGCTTGCAGCTCCGGCACATGCACGTATCCATGTGGTGGACCCCAAGGCCGAGGAAACACCAATGGCCAGGCATCCTGGCCGCACCGCCGTCCGTTACTGGAACGAAAAAGCCAGCATGGGCGTACCCATGCTGGCTGATCTGTTGCGGAAGGAATTGGTTTAGCGCACCACCACCAGGCGCTTGGTGGCCATGGCCTTCCCGTTGCGCTCCAACACGGCGAACCATACGCCGCTGCCCAGCTCGGTTTGCTCCAGTACCACTTGGCCTTGTGCCGCCCCCAACCGTTTTACCAGCTTGCGCTCGCCCAACAGGTTGTACACCGCCAAGCGGTCACCCGTGGCCACCTGGGCCAGATCGTAGTTGATGGTGATGTTGCCCCCGCTGGCCGGGTTGGGCCATGCATTGAACCCGCGCACGGCGCCTGCTTCCTCAATGCCCACGGCTTCGGTAACATTGAACACGAAATCAACCCAGGTACTGTCATTCTCCGAGGCCATGTCATACCATACATACCGGAACGTGGAAACACCCGTGTAGCCCTTGGGCTTGTAATAGGCATGGAAGCCGTTGGCCGTTCCGCCTGCCGCCATCGGGATCGGGTCCGCACCGATCCACAACGGGGAGGCGCCCGCATTGCGCTCACCGTAGCACAGGTCCCAGCAGAAGTAGTTGGTGGTGCCGTGCAGCACATCCAGCTCATAGCGCTTCACGTTGATCGTGCGAGCGGTACCACTGGTGTTCTCCGCATACAAGCCCATGCCCAACGTTTGGTCGGTGTCCGTAACGGCCGCGTTGATCTGGATCGTGGTGGCGTTGACCACCTGGGCCTCCCCGTTGGTGAGGGTGACCACCGGCGTTTGGGCCAATGCGCCCGTCACGGCCAACAGCCCTGAGGCCAAAAGGAGTGTAGCGTGCTTTGCCATGCTCAACATGCAATTTGAAGGTTCCTTGCATGCAAAGATAGCCGCCGGCATGCTCCGGGCGCCACCGCCGGATGGCCCCCGAATGGAAAGGAATCCAAGGGAAGCTGCGGATTCGGTTGCATCCTTGGCAGGGACAACTACTTTTGGGTTGCAGACAATTCCGCCTGCAAGCAACCGGAACCAACAAAAACCCCCACATGAAAAAGTCCTTACTCGTAGCCGCCTCCTTGGCGTTGCTCAGCGGCCCGGCCTTGGCCCAGCTCCCGGACAATACCATCTGCCCGGATTGGACCGGAACGGATCTGAACGGGAATACCCACAACTTATACTCCCTGTTGGATTCCGGCTACACGGTGATCATTGATGTGAGCGCCACTTGGTGCGGACCCTGCTGGAGCTACCATAACACCCATGCGATCCGCAACCTGTATGACACCTATGGTCCCGGCACTGCCGAGAACAAGGTGCGTGCCTTCTTCATCGAAGGCGATGCCAGCACCACCTTGGCCGACCTGCAAGGCAATACGGCACAAACCCAAGGTGACTGGATCGACGGAACCACCTACCCCATCATTGACAACGCCAGCATCGCCAACCTGCTGGAGATCACCTACTTCCCCACCATCTACAAGGTGTGCCCCAACCGGGTGATCACCGAAGTGGGCCAGATTCCCACCACGCAATTGTGGAACTCCGTGGGCAGCTGCCAGGAAGCCATGACCGGAACGGATGCCGGCCTGCTCCCCTCCATGGGCAGCATCACCGGCTGTGCCGGCTCGGACGTGGGCCTTACGGCACGCCTGCAGAACCTGGGCACCCAGCCGCTGACCAGCGCCACCATCCAGGCCCGCCTTGGCACCACCGTGCTCGGCTCCACCAACTGGACCGGCAACTTGGACACGTATGAAGTGGAAGATGTGACCGTGGCGAATTTCGCCCCCACCGGCTCCTCCAACATTACCTTGGAGATCACCACCGCCGACGGCAACGCCGCCAACAATACCGCCAGCCAACTGGTAACGGCCTCCACTTCCATCTCCGGCACCAATGCCACCTTCAAGGTGAAGGGCGACCAATACGCCTCGGAGACCACTTGGAAATTGTTCAACAGCAGCAACGCCGTGGTGGAACAGGGCGGCCCCTACACCAATGGCACCACCCAGACCGAGCACGTGTACGACTGGACCCTGGACGACATGGAGTGCTACCGCTTGGAGGTGTATGATGCCTACGGCGATGGCATGTGCTGCAGCTACGGCCAAGGCTACTTCAAGCTGGAGTGGAACGGCATCGTGGTGCTGCAAGGCGGACAGTTCGGCGCTTCCACTACCAAGAACTTCCTGACCAACAACGCCGTGGCCAGCGTGGGTTCCAACGAACTGGAGCGCAGCCTGAACGTGTACCCCAACCCCACCAGCGGCCTGGTGAACCTGGAGTACAACCTGGAGCAGGGCACCGCCATGAAGCTGATGGTGACCGACGTGCTTGGCAAAGTGGTGATGGAACAGACGCTCAACGTGGCCACGGGCCTGCAGCGTGAAACCATCAACCTGGGCACCCTCGGCAACGGCATGTATCTGCTGAAGCTCGACGCCGGCAAGTACCAGGCCACCCGCACCGTGACCGTAAACAAGTAAGACCGACCGCATTGAAAAAGGCCGACGGACCCACTTGGTCCGTCGGCCTTTTCTTTGGCCCGTAGTTTGAAGCAGACCCGCAAATTCCATCCACCGGCGCTCCCGCTATCGCACAGCCCTTCCAACATCCCCATGAAAAAGACCCTCCTTTCCCTCGCGCTCCTGCTCCCCTTCCTGCTCAGTGCCCAAAGCGGCAAACTGCCCGCCGTCACCGTGCAGAACATCAACGGCCAGAAAGTATCCACCAGCACTTGGGCCAATGGCGGCAAACCCATGATCATCAACTTCTGGGCCACCTGGTGCGCGCCCTGCAAGCGCGAGCTCAACGCCATCCACGAACTCTACCCGGACTGGCAGAAGGAGACCGGTGTGAAGCTCATGGCCGTGAGCATCGACGACACCCGCAGCATGAGCCGCGTAAAGCCCTACGTGAACGGCCAAGCCTGGGACTATGAGGTGTACCTGGACCCCAACGGCGACCTGAAGCGCGCGCTGAACGTGAGCAACGTGCCGCACACCTTCCTGGTGGACGGCAAGGGCAACATCGTGTGGCAGCACAACAACTACGAACCCGGCGACGAGAACCAGCTGTACCGCGAGGTAAAGAAGCTCGTGGGAAAATAAGTACTGCCGAACGGCGGAACTGCGGCCGGGGCTGCACAGGTTGGAAACAGCCGTGTGCGGCCCCGGCGGCTTCCAGGCCCATCCTTGGCAATCTAAGCATCACCGCAAACTTCAACCTCGGGTGCTTTGCCATTGGCGCCGTGCCGCTACCTTCACCCTGTTCAGAACCGTCACCCCCTCTTCAATGCACCCATTGTTCACGGCCATTGCCCGCTTATCCGCCCTCACCCTTGCCTGCACAGCTGTCGCCCCCCTGATGGCCCAAGATGGCGGCCAGGTCCACGGCAACTTCAGCATGGACGGCCAGTTGTACAATGACGATGAGGAGATCGGCGCGGTGAAACCCCCGGCGGACTTCGGCTACAACGCGTGGAGCAATCTGAACTACCGCAACGGCAAGGGCAATTTCGACGCCGGCCTCCGCTTGGAGAGCTACGAACCCGCCTTGCTCGGCTACCCGGCCGGCGCGGCCTACAAAGGATCAGGCATCGGTTACCGTTACGCCACCTTCCGAGCGGACGGATTGGAGATCACCGCGGGCAACTTCTATGAACAGTTCGGCCAAGGGCTGGCTTTCAGAAGCTATGAGGAACGCGCCTTGGGCGTGGACAATGCCATGGACGGCGTACGGGTGAAGTTCAGCCCGGACACCGGCATCTACCTCAAGGGCATCATCGGCACCCAGCGTTTGGCCTTCGACAAGGGCAACACGCAGGGCGTGGGCATCGTGCGCGGCATCGACGGTGAAATTTCCTTGGTTGAAGCATTCCCGCACTTCTTCACCGGCCTGGCCCAAAAAGGCAACAACTTCACCCTCGGCGGCTCCTTCGTAAGCAAATTCCAGCCCGACCAGGACCCGCAGCTGGAACTGCCCGAGAACGTGGGCCTCTGGGCGGGGCGCGCCCACTACACCACCGCCAATTGGGACCTGTACAGCGAATACGCCTACAAGATCAACGACCCCAACGGCAGCAACAACAACATCTACAAGCCCGGCCAGGCCCTGATGGCCACGGCTTCCTACAGCACCAAAGGCTTGGGCATCAGCGCAGGCGCCCACACCTACGACAACATGGTGTACCAGAGCGACCGCGGCGCGCCGAGCTTGTTCGACCTGAACATCAACTACCTGCCCACGCTCGCCAAGCAGCACACCTACAACCTGCCGGCCACGCTCTATCCCTACGCCACACAGCCCAACGGCGAGGTTTCCTACCAAGGCGAGGTATTCTACAAGTTCAAGCGCGGCAGCAAGCTGGGCGGCAAATACGGTACCAAGATCACCGCCAACTGGAGCGGCGCCTGGAGCTTGGACACCGCCCGCCTGCCCAATGACACCGTACACCTCATGGGCTACAAGACCAACTTCTTCGCCATGGGCAAGCGCCAATACTTCAGCGACTTCAATATGGAGCTGCGCAAAAAGCTCAGCGCCGATTGGGAACTGGCCCTCACCTACCTCAACCTGGTGTACGACATCGAGACCGTGCAGGGCAAGGCCGGCAAGCCGGTGATCTATGCCGACATGTTCATCCTGGAAGGCCTGTACAACTTCAACGACCGCAACTCCGTGCGCTTCGAGCTCCAGCAGCTCTCCACCAAGCAGGACCACGGCGACTGGGCCACCGCATTGGCCGAATTCACCTTCAGCCCTCACTGGTTCCTGGCCGTGATGGACCAATACAACTACGGCAATGAGGTGGAGGATGATCGCGTCCACTACCCCATCGGCAGCGTAGGCTACATCCGGGGCGGCTCACGGTTCACCTTCAGCTATGGGCGGCAGCGCGCGGGCATCTTCTGCGTGGGCGGTGTGTGCCGCGTAGTGCCTGCAGCAAACGGCCTCACCGCCTCCATTACCACAACCTTCTAGATCATGCGTTTTCCCCTTTCTTCCCTCTTGCTCCTTGCGACCCTCGCCAGCTGCGATATTGTGGACATGCCCAAAGGCCAGAATGCCCAGCCCGCCCCTCTACCAGGCACCACGGTTACCCGTAATGTGCTCTTGGAAGATTGCACCGGTTTTCGCTGCAACAATTGCCCCTCAGCTGCGCAGATAGCACTACAGTTGAAAGATACTTACGGCGACCGCCTGGTGGTGGTGGGCGTCCACATGGTGAACTCGTTCGCAGCACCTGAACCGCCCAATTATGTCACGGACTTCCGCACGCCCGCGGGCACGGAATACGAAACCACCTTCAACATCACCGCACTCCCCATCGGATTGGTGAACAGGAAGACCTTCAACAACAGTATCCTGGTGAGCCGTTATAGCTGGAGCACGGCCGTGGCGGGCATGATCGACCAAGAGGCCGACTTGGCCCTGGAAATAGATTCCTTGCACTTTGATGCGGGTACCAACACCGTTTCCGGCAATGTCAGGGGCATCCTGCTTCATCCCCTGGCTGCCGCGCACAACATTACCCTTTACCTCACCGAGGACCACGTGATCGATTGGCAGATCAACAACCAGGTCAACCCGCCCGATGTGCCCAACTACGACCACCGCCATGTGCTGCGCGGGGCCTTGAACGGTTCATGGGGCCAAGCCTTCCTTGCCGCAAACGCCCAGGTGGGCGACAGCGTCAACTACAGCTTCAGCTATCCGTTGCCTTCGAACGTGCTGCAACCGGCCAATTGTGCCGTGGTGGCCTATGCCTACAGCACCTCCAGCGCTGACCAGTACGAGGTGAAACAGGTGACCGAGCGCGAACTTGAACCCTAGCCGCGCGCAAGGATCCGCGCAACACCGCGTTCTATACCCTTTGCAGGCCTGTTATCCACAGACTGAAGTTGTGCACGATCGGTATTGCCCATTGCAAAAGGCTGCCGATCGTGCTACCTTCAACCCACTATTGGACCTGCAAGCCATTGCCTAACGAGGAACCATGATGATGATGAAGGAGAATGGAAAAAAGATGCTGGAACTCAGCCAGCAGGTACTTCAAAAAGTGAGCTTTGACCCGCGTTTGTTCCGCAAGGAGCTCGTAAAGGCCGCCCGCTGGGTCCGCGGCAAGGATCAGCTCCTGCTGAAAGCGTGGTGTTTGGCCACCTTCGGCCACCTGTACAAGGATGTGATCCTGGAGGTGTTCCAGCACTCCATCCGCACCTGAATACACGTCCTGGAGCACACAGCTGTTCTTCCCAAGCTGCACGCCTTCAGCTTCCCTTCAAATACCGCACGTTCCGCATCAGGCCCGTGTACTTCGTACGTTTCACCGGGCTGCCAAAGAAGAGCTTATCGAAGCGTTCCTCGGTCAGTTCGTTCCATTCCGGCGCAGTTAGCTCCATCAATTCCGGCTTAGGGTTGAAGTCCGGCTCTGCATGCGGCGTGCTGAAGCGGTTCCACGGGCACACCTGCTGGCAGATGTCGCAGCCGAAGGCCCAGTTGCGGAAATCACCCGCTTCCGCCGGGATCTGGTCTTTCAGCTCAATGGTGTAATAGCTGATGCACTTGCTGGCGTTGATGCCATAGAGTTCGATGGCCTGCGTGGGGCACGCATCGATGCAGCGCCTGCACGTGCCGCAGTGGTCCGTGGCCGGCGCATCGGGCGCCAGTTCCAGGTCCAGGATGATCTCCGCCAGAAAAAAGTAGGACCCCACTCCTTTGCGGATGATCAGGCTGTGCTTGCCGCGCCAGCCGATGCCCGCGCGCTCGGCCCACGCTTTTTCCAGCACCGGCGCGCTGTCCGTAAAGCAGCGCATCTCCACGGCACCGTACGTTTCCGTGATGTACTGCAGCAGCGGCTTCATGCGCTGCTTGATCACCTTGTGGTAATCACGCCCGTAGGCGTACATGCTCAGCTTGGGCGCCGCCGGATCGGTCTGTTGCACCGAGGTGTAGTAGTTGTAGGCCAGGCTGATCACGCTCTTGGCACCGGGCACCAGTTGGCGCGGGTCCGTGCGCAGGTCGAAATTGCGCGCCAGCCAATCCATTTGGCCGTGCTTGCCTGCGTGCAGCCATTGTTCCAAGCGGCTGGCTTCCTCCTCCAAGAAGTCAGCTTTGGCGATCCCGCAGGCCAAAAATCCCAGCTCCAAGGCTTTGGCCTTGATGGCGCGGGAGCGTTCCGCCAAGCCGGGCATTGGCGAAAGGTAGGACAGTCAAGGTATTGCCATGAGACGGTATCACGGCGATCGCATTCCGATCCTTTGGCTCCACCGGTCGTGCATGGCGCGGTGACCGGCTTCGATGCCGGGAGTGCTGGTAGCAGACCTCACTGCGGTGCCAAGAAACTATTGCATCACGATCAACTTCGCCACGCCTCTTCCGTGGCGGACAAAGTAGGCGCCAGCCGGCCAACTGCCCGTATCCACTTGCACCGTACCGGCCACATTGGCGGCCCACACCGGCCTGCCGGTGGCATCCATGATGGTGACCTCCCCGGGCAATGCCCCATGGCCTTGCAGGGTCAACCGGCCGTTCACCGGGTTCGGGAAAAAGGTGAGCTCCGGCACCGGTGCAGGCCCGGCCGTTTCGGTGGCCAGTTCGTTGTTGGCCGCAAAGGTGGGGGCCTGGATCACAAAGGGGCCGGTACCGTTGGGTATGCGGGCATAGCCCATGTCCGCTTGTTGCGGGCCGAACGGAACGTGGTCCCATAGCTGGCCATCGGAGCCGGAAAGCACCACTTCTTCGCCGCTGGACGACAACTTAAATGCGGCGTGTGGATCGCCTTGCTCCGGTTCATCATCAGCCCAGATGACCAAATAACCGCCGGCGGCAATGGTGGTACCGGCCGGGAACTGCCATTTCTGGGGATCGGCTGCGTCATCGCTCAACCAACTGCCGCCCAGGTCCACCGCGCTGTTCGATGGGTTGTGGAGCTCGATCCAATCCTCGTAGTCGCCCGCATCATCCGTGGCGGTGGCGGTGTTCTGCGCCATCAGTTCGTTCACCACCACGGGCGGGTCCACCACCTGCACGTATTCCACTTGGTAGGTGTACACGTCATGCTCCGCGCCGGGCGGCGCATAGGCCACGCTCAAGGCGGCGTCTGCGGCGGCGGCCTCTACATAATAGCGCACCTGTGCCATGGCCGCCTGCGGGGGGATGCTGGCACCATACATCCCGTCACCGGCGGCCCCGTCGTTGTGGATGCCGTCATCGGCCATGGCCACGCGCTGGAATGCGCCATAGAGGCCCGGGCAGTAGTACAAGGTGACCGCCGATATGCCATTGGCCGAGCTTACCGTGGCGCGCACGTCCACTGGCTCATTGGCCATGGGCTGGGCCCATTCCACCTCATTCACCCGGTGCGCCACGCCGCTGATCGCTGGGCCCGCTTGGGCCACTTCGCTGTTGGCCATGAGGAAATTGCGCCGGTCGGCGATGAAGGTCTTCAGCGTGTTGAGCTGCGTGGTGAATGCGGTGTAGGAGTATAGCTTCTTGGGGTCGGCCTGCACTTCGGCATCGATCAGGGCGGCGTAGGCATCGATCAGGGCGTCAAACGCCGGGCTCTGCATCTTTTCGGCAATGATCGTGCGCAGGTGGGCCAAGTAGCGCTGGCGCAGGTGCGGCACGGCAAAGAGGCGGTTCATCAGGGGGTAGTTCGCATTATCCTCGTTGAAGAAGGGGTTCCAGTCCGACGCACTGGCCTTCATCGCACTGTTGCCGTCATACTCCAGCGGGGTCATCCGGCCTGTCTCCTCGTCCCAGTACAGGTAGTAGTCCATCTTGCCCTTGTGCACATAGCTGTCATCATCGCTGAAAGCGATCTCCGAGGCCAAGAACCACAAGGTGCGGTCCACATCCATGTAATGGTTCAAGCTGTCCTCGAGCTGTTCCATGGGCAGTTGGTCCAGCTTTTGGCAGGTAAGCACCAGCTCATCCCATGGGTACTGCTGTTCGGAGCGTTTCAGTGTGTAGTAGTTCTGGTAGGTGGCCGTATCGTCCCCCAGGTAGTTCAGTGCAGCGGTGCCATCACCCCAACTGCCGCCGGGGCCGCTTGCCCCATCGGGCCGGTCGGCACGCCATAAGCTGCCGTTGTTGCTGAAGTACCACTCCTTGAGGAACTCGCTGTTGAGCTGCTGCACGTTGGGGTAGATGCCCCAGCTTTCCCCATTGATGTTCAAGTGCACGAAGTTGGCCTTTGCCGCAGGCACATGGTCGCGGATCAGTTCCAGGTAGACCACTTCCCGCAGGAAGGAGGCGTCCTGGAAGGCATTGTTCAGGTTGAGGGTTTCGTACCCCATGATGTTCTGGTCCTCAACCACATGGTCCAAGGTGATGTTGAAGGAGCGTTTTTCCTCATTGGGCGCCAGCATGAAGTAGCTGGTTTCCCCCTTGAAGCGCACACCGACGCTATCGTAGGTGATGCCCTCGCAGACCAAGGTGCCGGGCAGGTCGGTTCCGCTGGAATAGTTCTGCTTCAGCAGCACCCAGTAGTTGGGCTGCGTGAAGCTGAGGTCCAAGGTGCGGATCACCTCTTTCTGGTAGAACCCTGCACTGGGCTGTCCGCCCGTGTGCAACTGGTGCCCATTGGCGGAATAGTACATTTCCAAAGGCAGTTCTTGGCTGCGGACGACAAGCGCCGGCAACCATATGCCGATCAACAACAGGGTGCGTTTTTGCAACATGGACAAGATGGTCTTTAGCCGATTGATGACCTGAAAGTAGGCGGCCCGGTTTGATCACGGCCAAAAAATTATCGGCGCGCCTCATGGCATCGGGGATCCGCAGTCGAACATCCGCGGAATACACCTACCGCGCCAAGGCTTCCGTGATCATGGCCGAGGCCTCCTCGCCCGGATAGGTGTTGGCGTCAACCAACTTTCCGTCCTTGCCGATCAGCACAAAGTGCGGGATGCCGTTGAAATTGTAGGCTTCGTTCAGCGCCTTCGTCCGGTCCGCGTCGGCAAAAAGGCTGGTGCCTCCCAGCGATTTTTTCCGATGGAGCCGTGTCATGTAGGCTTCCGGGTTTTCAAATGGACCGTGATCCGGCTGACTACATAGGCAAGCCAGCCATTGCAGTACACCAAGCAATCCCAATGGACGGAGATGGAGAGGGATGCCGAACAAGCGGCACTCCGCTCCATCCAGCTGGATCCGTGTTCACGGCGTTCATCCAGGGCAATCGCCTCTTGCGCACCCTGCGGTCGCGACATTCCCGAATTCCCAACCACGGATGCACGCGTATGAACTCTGATAAATGCGCGATGCAGGAAGTGGGCCACGACTTTGCGTCCGATTCCCGGAGACGTTCGCGATCCGTGTCCATCCGTGTGGATCCGTGGTTCGCGCAAGTATTGGATAAGCGCCGTCAGGCGCAGTATTAAAAGGCGATAGCCCTGGGCGTTATCCGTGGTTCATCACAACCCACTGCTACCTTCACGCCCCGCATGTCCCTGCACACCCCTTCCACCAACGGAAACGACGATAAGCGCCTCTTCCTGCTGGATGCCTACGCGCTGATCTTCCGCGCCTACTTCAGCTTCATCCGCAACCCGCGCATCAACAGCAAGCACCAGAACACCAGCGCGGCCTTCGGCTTCACGCTCACGCTGCTGGACCTGATCAAGCGCGAAAAGCCCACGCACCTGGCCGTGGTGTTCGACAAGGGCGCGCCGCAAGTGCGCTTGGACGTACACCCGGAGTACAAGGCCAACCGCGATGAAACGCCGGACGACATCCGCAGCAACGTGCCGTGGATCCGCCGCATCATCGAGGCGTTCAACATTCCCGTGCTGGAAAGCCCGGGCTACGAGGCCGACGACGTGATCGGCACCCTGGCCAAGCAGGCCGAAAAGGAAGGGTACACCACCTACATGGTGACGCCCGACAAGGATTTCGGGCAGTTGGTGAGCGACCAGGTGCTGATGTACAAGCCGGGCAAGAGCGGCGCGCCGCCGGAGGTGCTGGGGCCCAAGGAGGTGTGCGAACGCTGGGGCCTGGAGCACCCCGACCAGGTGCGCGACATCCTGGGGCTGATGGGCGATGCGGTGGACAACATCCCCGGCATCCCGGGCATCGGCGAGAAGACGGCCATGAAGCTGATCCAACAATTCGGCAGCTTGGAGGGCGTGCTGGAAGGTGTGGAGCAGCTCAAAGGCAAGCAGAAGGAGAACGTGCTGGCCTTTGCGGAGCAAGGCCGCATGAGCAAGGCGCTGGCCACGATCATCACCGATGCACCGGTAGTGTTGGACCACGAGGCCCTGCACTTGGACCCGCCCGATGAGGAGAAAGTGCGCGAAGTGTTCGAGGAGCTGGAGTTCAAGACGCTGCTGAAGACGGTGCTGGGCGGGGAGGCACAGACGGAAACGGCAACGGCACCGCCGCGCATGAAGGTGACGCCGAAAGCGCAGCAGCCGGATCTTTTCAGTGGGGGCGAAACGGATCACGGGGTGGATCGCTTCGCAGGGCCTCGCGATGACCGTGCCATGGGTGACCTCAGCACGGTGCCGCACGATTACCGGATCGCGGCCACGGCGGAGGAGCAGGAAGCCTTGGCCAAGGAGCTGGCGGGGCTGGGGAAATTCTGTTTCGATACGGAGACTGACGCGCTGGACCTGCAACAAGCGGAGCTGGTGGGCCTTTCCTTCAGCTGGAAGGCGCACGAGGGCTGGTATGTGCCGGTGCCCGCAGGGCGCGAGGCCGCGCAAGCCGTGGTGGAACGCTTCCGCAAGCCGCTGGAGGACGGGCGCATCACCAAGGTAGGCCAGAACATCAAGTACGACCTGCGCGTGCTGCACCGCTACGGCGTGCGCGTGCGCGGCCCGCAGTTCGACACCATGCTGGCGCACTTCCTGCTGGAGGCCGACCTGCGGCACGGCATGGACTACATGGCCGAAACGCTGCTGCACTACCGGCCACAGCCCATCAGCGAGCTGATCGGCGCCGGGAAGAACCAGAAGAGCATGCGTGACGTACCGGTGGAAAAGGTGGCCGAATACGCCGCCGAGGATGCCGACATCACCTGGCAACTGCACGAACTGCTGGCGCCCCGGCTGAAGGAGCAGCAGCAGGAAAAGCTCTTCACCGAACTGGAAATGTCGCTGGTGCAGGTGCTGGCCGACATGGAGACGGAAGGCATCCGCCTGGACGTGGAGGCCTTGAAGGCGTTCAGTGCGGAGCTGGGCACGGCCATCCTGGACCTGCAGGAGAAGATCATCGCCGCCTGCGGGGTACCGTTCAACATCGACTCGCCCAAGCAGCTCGGCGACGTGCTCTTTGAAACGCTGAAGCTGGGCGGCGAAAAGCCCAAGAAAACGCGCACGGGCCAATACCAGACAAGCGAGGACATCCTGAGCGCCATGGCCCACGAGCACCCCGCCATCCCGCTTATCCTGGACTACCGCAGCCTGCGCAAGCTCAAGAGCACCTACGTGGACACGCTGCCCCTGGCCGTGGATCCCGCCGATGGGCGCATCCACACCAACTACCGGCAGGCCGTGGTGGCCACCGGCCGCCTGAGCAGCGATGAGCCCAACCTGCAGAACATCCCCATCCGCACGGAGAAAGGGCGCGAGATCCGCAAGGCCTTCGTGCCGCGCGACAAGCACTACGGCCTGCTGAGCGCCGACTACTCGCAGATCGAACTGCGCATCATCGCCCACATGAGCGGCGACCCCAACATGCAGGAAGCCTTCCGCCAGGGGCTGGACATCCATGCGGCCACCGCCGCCAAGGTGTTCCATGTGCCCATCGGCGAGGTGACGCGCGAACAGCGCAGCCGTGCCAAGGCCGTCAACTTCGGCATCGCCTACGGGCAGGGCGCCTTCGGCCTCAGCCAGAACCTCGGCATCCCACGGGGCGAGGCCCAGGAGATCATCACCGGCTACTTCGCGCAGTTCCCAGGCGTAAAGGGCTACATGGACCAAACCATCGCCTTCTGCCGCGAACACGGCTATGTGCAAACGCTCCTGGGCCGCCGTCGCTACCTGCCGGACATCCGCAGTGCCAACAACACCGTGCGGGCGGCCGCGGAACGCGTGGCCATCAATGCGCCCATGCAGGGCACGGCAGCGGACATCATCAAGGTGGCCATGATCCAGATCCACGCCTGGCTGGAGCAGGAGCGCCTGCGCAGCAAGCTGCTGCTGCAGGTGCATGACGAACTGGTGTTCGACTGCCATTTGGAGGAGGAACCTGCCGTACGGGAACGCGTAAAAGCCCTGATGGAAGGGGCCGTGCAACTGGCTGTTCCCCTCGTTGTTGACATGAACGTGGGGAAAAACTGGTTGGAAGCCCATTGATCCCAGCGCCAAGGGCAGGCACCTTTACCGCGTCCCATTCCCCTGAAGACCGCACGACCATGCGACAGACCCCGATCCTTCTCGCCGCAAGCTTCACCCTGCTCCTGGCCGCCTGCGGAGGTGCCGAACAGCCGCCGCAGGAGAGCTTGAACGTGCCGACGGTGGATTCCACGGCCATCCTGCGCTCTCAACGTACCCGCAGCATTTTCCACAACATTCCGTCGCCCATGGAAACCGCCGGGCTGTTGAAGAAGGCCGGGGCCGAGTACGACAAGGACATCCTGAACGATGTGAAGAACGTGGACAACTACACGGCTGCCAGCAAACAAGCCATCAACCTGGGCATCTACGGCGCCGACCTCAGCTATGCCAGCGTGTACAACAACACGCAGGAAAGCATGCTCTACACCAGCTGCGCCCAGAAGCTGGCCAAGAAGCTCGATGTGGTCAGCGCCTTCAACCAGCAGGTGGTGGAACGCTTGGAAAAGAACCGGAACAACCGGGACTCCCTCTTGAGCATCATCAGTGAGACGTATTGGCATGTGGACGGCTACCTGAAGGAAAACGGCCGCGACAACATCAGCGCGTTGATGGTGACCGGAGGTTGGGTGGAAGGCCTGTACATCGCCACTCAGGTAACCAAGCTGCACGACACCCCGGAGCTGCGCCAACGCATCGCCGAACAACGCATTCCGCTGGACGATCTGCTCGAACTGGTGAAGACCTACAGCCCGGACGATCCTACCATCGCCTCGGTGCTCAAGGACCTCCAACAGCTCCAAGGACTGTACGCGCAGGTGGTCACCCCCGGAGGCAACAGCACGGTAACCGAGGAAAACGGCGTGGCCACCATCGGCGGCACTGCGCCTACGGCCACCCTGACGGACGAACAGCTCAAGGCCATCTCCGAGGCCGCCGCAACCATCCGCGCCAGCTACATCAACTGATCCCGGACATGAAGCACCTTACCCCGATCCTTGCCGCGCTGCTCTTGTTCGCGCTCCCCGTTGTTTCCAGCGCCCAGTGCCGCAGCTTCGCCAAGAACAAGTGCATGCCTGCCATGGCACCGTACAAGTTCAACGAGACCTTCAACGCCGCCCAGTTGGCGCCCGGCGAAGAGGCGCAAGTGGACCTCACCTTTTACAGCGGGCAGGAATACCGCCTGCTGGTGTGCGCGCATCCCATCTTGGGCAACGTGGGCTGGCAGCTGGCCGATGCTTCCGGCCAGGTGCTGTTCGAAAGCACGCCCGAGGCCCCCAAGGATCATTTCGACTTCAAGGTGGCCACCACGCAAAAGCTCTCCGTACTGCTCTCCGTGCCCAAGGGCGACCAAGGGGGCAATAACCTGCTCACCGTGGGGTGCGTGGCCATTTTGCTGGGCTACAAATAGGCTGCCGCCAGCATAAAAAGGGCCGTTCCCGGCGGGAACGGCCCTTTTGTATGCAGCAGATCCAAGCGCCCCGGGAATTGGGGAAGGTCCAGAACGTTTTCCACCGCCTCGGGACAGACACCTGCCATGGCCCGGTTTCACTGATCGGGAAACCACTGCAGGACATCAACTTATCCATTCGAGGCTGTCCACGGCCGAAGCCCGGGCGGATCTGAACGACGGGAATGGCCCAAACGCGCGAGGCCGCTCCGGCACTCGGAGCGGCCCCGCCTGCGTACCCGAGGGCACGGCAACTACTCCTTGGTGAACTTGGCCACCCGGTTGCCTGCGGCTTGCTGCACGCGCACGAAGTACATGCCTGCCGGCAATTCGCCCAAGTCCATGGTCCAGCGGGCTTCGCCCGCCGGCGCCACGCCTTCCGCGATCACCTTCAAGGGCCTGCCCAGCAGGTCCACCAATTCCACCTTCACCCTGCCGGCCTCGGCCAGGAACGTGCTCACCTCGGCGCGGTCCTTGGCCGGATTCGGCACCACGTACAACGCCTGCCCGGCGGTGGATCCGAGCTCCGAAATGCCCACTGAGGCGCCGTTCACATTGATATCGTCCAACCAGAGGTTGTTGCCGCCATTGCTCTCAAATACAAACTTGAAGCGCAGGTTGCTCACCTCATACAGCCCGCCAATGGGCGAAGTTTCGTTGTAGCCCCATTGGCCCGGCCCGTTGGGCACGAATGAGCCGCCCGTGTTGGGCGCGGTGGCCAGGTCGTCGCCCACCAGCGCGCGGCGCAGGCTCCAGGTGGCACCGCAATCCCGGCTGGCGAAGACGCGCAAGGCATCTTCATTGCTGTTGAGGCGCTTGGCAAAGGCATACCGGAAGCTCAGCACGGCCGGTGGGTCTCCGGTGATGTCCACGGTGGAACTGACCAGCTCGAAGGTTCTACCGTTCGTGGAGGAACTGTTGGAGAGCTTCACGCTGTTCGACCCGGTGAAGGCAGTCGTGGAGGAGACTTCGAAGTTGGTACCGGAGGCCACTTCAGCGGCGGTCCAAATGGTGGGCGTAAAGGTCGTTCCCTCTTCAAAGCTTTCGGCGATGGGCAACGCATCCCCGGTCATGGGCAGCACGGTGATGTACTGCTGTTCCACGGCCCCCAGATCATCGATGCCGTTGCCAACGGTGAGGCTGACGTCATAGACCCCCGGCGTGTCGTAGGTCACCGTGGGGTTGGCCGTGTTGGCCGTGGACGGTGAGCCGCCGTTAAAATTCCAGTTCCATTCGGTCACCCCGTTGTAGCTGGCATCGGTGAAGGTGACGGAGCCTCCGGCGCAAATGGTCCGCATGGTGCTGGTGAAGGCCACGGCGCAGATCTCCGGCTCGTTGTTCACCCCGGTGAGGGCCAGGTTGGAGGCGCTCCAAAGGTTGTTCCGCGAGGCCGTGCCGCTATTGAGCGCGGCGTGTACACGGTTTTTTTGGCCGGTTGTGAACATCTTGGAGCAGTAGGAATATTCCATGAAGTTCTCCACGTTGTCCTTGGGCGAACCGCAGGTGGCTCCCTGCAGGTTGCAGCTCTGCCAACCTTTGGTGTTCGGGGTGTCGGACACGTTGTCGTCCATGTTGCAGTTGGATTCCAGGCCCGGTTCGTTGGAATCACCCCAGCAATGCTTCAGGTTCATCCAATGGCCGGCCTCATGGCTCAACGTGTGTGATTTGTTCTCATCACTGGTGCCGATGGCCCCCACATAGCTGCTCATCACCACGATGCCGTCCGAATCTTCGCCCCACGGGCCCGCTACGGATGACGGATACATGGAATAGCCTGCTGCGCCCCCCGCTGCGGAGGCCACCCAGATGTTCAGGTAGCGGTCGCGCGGCCAACGGACCAGGTCTTTCATTTCCTGGTTGCCCTCATAGGTCAGCGTGCTCACCGTGCGCGTAATGCCGTTGGTGCAGTTGCCGTCCGGGTCCAATTGGGCCATTTTGAAGGTCACCTCCATATCGGCCACCCGATCGAGGAATTCGGGTTGCACTTGGTCCCAATCGGGTGTCAGCTTGTTGAAGTCCTCGTTCATCACCCGAAGTCCGTCGAGCACCTGGGCATCGCTGATGTTCTCCGCACCGTTGTTGTGCACAATGTGGAACACTACCGGGATGATGTAGGTATTGTCGTCCTGGTCGCGCGTGGCATCAGCCTGCCAGGCCTGGGTGAAGTGCTCCAGCTCGGAGCGGTACTGTTCGATCTGCTGCAGGCGCTCGGGATGGCCACTGATGATGTCCCCCATGCGGTGGAGTTCATTCGCCCCGCACATGAAGCCGCTGTTCTGTGCGTTGGAAAGGAAGGGCAACAGCCATGCCGTGGCCAGGAAAAATAAAGTGGTTCGCATTCTGCCGTCTATCGGGTTTGAAACGGTTCAAGAGAATCAAATTTACAAGGCCGGCGTTCGGGCGCCTTGCCGGGATCGTGTCATTCGACCTGCACCCTTGGTATCCAAACGGGCGTCGCCAACGGTTCAGCCCAGCGCGGCTTGCAGGTCGGCGAGCAGGTCCGCTGCATCCTCCACGCCCACGCTGAGGCGGATCAGGGAGTCGGTGACGCCGGTACGCTGGCGTTCCTCCCGTGGAATGCTGGCATGGGTCATGCTGGCCGGGTGCCCCATGAGCGATTCCACGCCGCCCAAAGATTCGGCAAGGGAGAACAGCTTGCAGGTGCGCAGGAAGTGCAGGGCATCCTCCATGTTGTCGCCTTTGATGGTAAAGCTCATCATACCACCGAAGCCGCGCATCTGGCGCTTGGCCACGGCGTGGTTCGGGTGGCCGGGCAAGCCGGGCCAATACACCTTGCCCACCTTGGGATGCTGGGCCAGGAATTCGGCCACCGCCTGTCCGTTGGCACAGTGGCGTTCCATGCGCAAGTGCAACGTTTTCAAGCCGCGCAACACCAGGAAGCAGTCCTGCGGCCCCGGTGTGGCACCGCAACTGTTCTGGATAAAGGCGAGCCGCTCGGCCAGCGCATCGTCGTTCACCACCAGTGCGCCCATCACCACATCGCTGTGGCCGCCGAGGAACTTGGTCACCGAGTGCATCACGATGTCCGCGCCCAGGTCCATGGGGTTCTGCAAGGCGGGCGAGGCAAAGGTGTTGTCCACGGCCAGGAGGATGTTCTTGCCCTTGGTGAGCTTGGCGATGGCGGCGATGTCCACGATGCGCAGCGTGGGGTTGGTGGGAGTTTCCACCCACACCAGGCGGGTCTTGTCCGTGATGGCGGCGGCCACGTTGGCCGGGTCTTCCATGTCCACGAACTTGAACCGAATGCCGAAGGGCTCGAAGATCTTGGTGAAGATGCGGTAGGTGCCGCCGTAGAGGTCGTTTGTGCTCACCACCTCGTCGCCGGGTTTGAGCAGCTTCACCACGGCATCGATGCTGGCCATGCCTGTGGCGAAACAGAGACCGTGCCTGCCGTTCTCCAAGGCGGCAAGCGCCTTCTGCAGCGCCGTGCGGGTGGGGTTGTGCGTGCGGCTGTACTCATAGCCCTTGTGGTCGCCCGGCGCGGCCTGCACATAGGTGCTGGTCTGGAAAATGGGCGTCATGATGGCGCCGGTGGAGGGATCGGGCTCCACACCGGCGTGGACGGCCTTGGTGGCGAAATTCATGGGAGGGGCTGTATTGGGCGGCGAAGGTAGCGGCTGCCAACATGAAGCGGCCATGGCCGGTCCGGAGCGCTCATTCAAGGAAACTGGCGATCTGTTTACCCGGTCATTTGTCTATTTTCGTCATCCACTGGTTCATGCATTTTACCATGCAGAGAGAGGCCGCACCGTGGCCAACATGGCGGAAACTGCAAAACTGATGGGAGCAACAACCCGGATACGCAGCAGCTTCGGGGCATTATGCTTGGCCATGTTGGTCGGCAGCGCATGCACCAAGGAAGTCCCTGGGCCAGCCACGAACACGGTGATCGTGGTGGATACAACGGGCGTGCCGCCCGGCATGGTGGCCGACATCGATGGCAACGTATACGCCACCACGGTGATCAGCGGCAAACGCTGGTTTGCAGAAAACCTGAAGACAACACACTACGCCAATGGGAGCCCGATCCCGTACCAGCCCGTGAACGCCGATTGGGGCGGATTGACGACCGGGGCGTGGACGGCCTACAACAATGACCTATCGTATGAGGTGCACTATGGCAAGCTGTACAACTGGTACACGGTGATCGATCCAAGGAATGCATGCCCCACCGGCTGGCATGTGCCCACCGATGAGGAGTGGAAACAGCTGGAACTTGCATTAGGCGTGCCGGATAGCACGTTGAACAGCACAGGGCCCCGCGGCAGCGCCGCCAATACAGGAGGAAGAATGAAGTCCACGGACCTGTGGGCCGCCCCCAATGCCGGTGCGGACAACAGCAGCGGCTTTACGGCATACCCGGGCGGAGGGCGCAGCAACAGCGGCGGTTTCTACGCCATTGGCGTACAAGGCAACTGGTGGAGCTCCTCTCCCTTTGATTCCACCCAGGCCATGCAACGGAGGTTGCTGAACAACGATAACGGCATCTTCCGGTTTGCGGCAATGAAAATCTTCGGCAATTCCGTGCGCTGCGTGGAGGATTGAGCAACCGCCCAATGGCAGCCATGCGTGGTGGGCGCATCCCGGCCACAGGCTCAAGGACCATTCCCTTTGTGCTTGTTCTTCCGCGTCCAAGCCTTCTTGCTCTTCTCCACCTTCTCCCGGAAGCGGCCATCGAGCGCACCTTGCTGCTTGCGCTCCTCCCGTACGGCAGAGCGCTCGAGCTTCAGCAGCTCTTTTTTCGAGATCCGCTTTTTGGCCGTCATCAGGCAAAGTTGCGACGCAGCCCCATCTGGTGAAGCATTCCGGCCACCTTAATTTCGTTCCTCCAATTCCGGAATGATGAAAAAGCTCCTGAAGATCCTCCTGTTCTTGGTGGTGGCGCTCATCGTGGTCGTGGCAGGCTCCATTACGTACGTCACCCAGGCCCTGCCCGATATCCCGGTGCCCGCGGACCTGCGCGTGGAACGAACACCGGAACGCGTGGCGCGCGGGGAATACCTCGCCAACCACGTCACGCTCTGCATGGATTGCCACAGCACACGCGACTGGAACAAGTTCTCCGGGCCATTGGTGCCGGGCACCTTGGGCAAGGGGGGTGAAGTGTTCGACCGGAAGATGAACTTTCCCGGGCATTTTGTCTCCAAGAACATCACACCGTTCAACCTGCAAGGCTGGACCGATGGCGAGCTCTATCGGGCCATCACCAGCGGAGTAAGCAAGGACGGCCACCCCTTCTTTCCGGTAATGCCCTATTTGAACTACAACCACCTGGCCGACGAGGATGTGTACAGCATTATCACGTACTTGCGCACACTGCCCTCGATCGAGAGCCATCCCGGCTATTCCAAGGCAGACTTCCCCATGAACATCATTCTGCACACCATTCCCGAAGCGGCGCATCCCGTGCAACGGCCCGAGCCCGGTGCCCCCGGATACGGTGCGTACATGGTGAATGCCGCCGGGTGCAAGGTGTGCCATACCAAGGTTGAAAACGGGAAGGAAGTGGGCGAGCCGTTCGCCGGCGGATTCGAGTTCCAGTTCCCGGATGGTTCCATTGCGCGTTCCTCCAACATCACACCGGACAAGATCAACGGCATCGGTGCATGGGACAAGGCCACGTTCATCCGCAAGTTCAAGCTGTTCGCGGACAGCTCATATACCCCGGCCCTGGTGGACTGGCAGGCCCATGACCAACAGACCGTGATGCCATGGACGATGTACGCGGGCATGTCGGAAGAAGACCTTGGGGCCATCTATGACTACCTGCATGCCTTGAAGCCCGTGGCCAACAAGGTGCAATACTGGTCGCCGGCGGAATAGTGCCGCCTAGCCGACCTGGGTCTTCATCGCGGCCGTGCGCATGGCCATGGCGCGCTCTTTCCCCAGGTAGCGTTCCACCGCGGCATGCGCCAGATATACCATTGGCGTGGCCAGCAGGGCCACGAGGAACTTGTAGCAATAGGCCGTGATCACCATGGCCGTGCACTGGGCGAAGGGCATGCCCTTGAACACCCAGAAGGCCACGTAGGTCACCACCACACTGTCGATGAGCTGGCTGACGAGCGTGCTGCCGGTGGCGCGCAGCCAGATGCGCTTGTCGCCGGTGAGCCGCTTGAGCCGGCGGAAGGTGAAGGCGTCCACCAATTGCCCGATGATGAAGGCGGTAAGCGAACCGATGATGATGTTGTTGCCCTGCCCGAAGATGCTCTTGAAAGCGGACTGCATGTCGGGCACGCCCTGGGCGGCGCTGCTTGTCGTCCACCAGCCCAGGTCCGGCGGCATGCGGATGGCCAGCCAAACGAGCAGGAAGGTGAAGGCGATGAGCGCCGCCGTGGCCAGGGTGATGAAGCGCACGCCGCGTACGCCGTAATAGTCGTTGATCACATCGGTCATGATGAAGATGATGGGCCAGGGCAGCACGCCCACACTGAGCACGAAGGAGAGGTGGTGCTGGCCGAGGAGGGTGAAATCGGCTTGGGCCAAGCCCAGCGCCGTTTCCAGCTGGAAAAGCTTCACACCGATCATCTCCGCCACGATGGCACTGGCGGTGAAGAAGGCACCGAGCACTATGAAGAGCCGCGTGGCCTTGTCGTTGAGGATGGCGTGGATCATGCAAGGTGCTGGTTCGAAGTTGTACTTCCGACGGCTGCCGATTCCCGGCCTACGTGCGCGGCTCAAAGCTCCATGGCAAGTCTTGAATGTGCCTGTCGCTAATGGTCGACGGGCCGTACCGGATCGCCTGCCCGTACCATGCCGGGAGCATCAAAGACGGCGTTGATGCCGAAGAGCACTTTGTTGCCCACCGAACGGTATGCTGCCAAGGTGCGCAGGGGCTCTTGTGAACGCACGCCCGTGCGTTGGTCCGTGGTGGTCACGGCGCAACGCGCACAAGGCTTCACACTCTTGAACCTGGCCTCTCCGATCACCAGGTCCTTCCATCGGTCCTCCTGGAATGCTTCGCCTCCGGCGATCACCAGGTTGGGCCGGAACCGGTCCATGGGAACAGGCATGGCCAGGCGTGTGTTCAGCTCATCGAGGGAAGCTTGCGAGATGATCAAGGCCGGGAAGGCATCATTGAGCGCCACGCGGGCCTTGGCGTATAGGGGATCGGTGGGGCGCACCGTGGAATCCGGCATGTAGGCCAGGTGCACGTGCCGCTTCAGCGCATCGCTGAACCATTGATGCATGGATGCGGGAGCGAGCAACAATTCCACCTCATCGTTCCATACCCGTGCCTGGACCGCTTCCCCCTCAAGCAGTGCCCATGGAATGTCCAGCGCTCCCCCGGTGCGCACATCGGTGACCGAGAAGCCCTTGTCGGCAGGGGCGCAGTGCAAGCATGCCATCACCGGCACTTCGCGCTGCGACAGGAATTTGCCGTCCGCATCCACCAGCATCCAACGGCGGTCATGCTCCAGGCCCCGGTCCGTGAGCTTCGCTTGCCGTACGCTGAAACCGCCCAGGGATTTGACCGGGTAGATGTGCATGGAGGCAACGACGGTGTGCATTATTCGGCGGTACGCACCACGCGCAGCAGTTGTTGGCCGTGCGGTGTTGCAAGCACCAAGTGGTACACGCCAGGCTGTTCGGGGAGCGTGCACCGCCAGCCTGCATCAGTACGCACGGCATGCAAGGCGGCCCGCTTGCCGGCCGGGTCATATGCCACGATGCGGGTGACATCCTGCGCAGCAATGGTCACCATGCCATTCCGCGTGGGATTGGGGAAGGCTTGCGCAGCGAAGGTGCCCACCGGTGCGATCCCCGTGCCCAGGTCCACCAACGAATCCGCGGCGGCCAGGTCCGGCGTGCCGTCCGCGGCGTTGTACATGGCGCGGAACGCATCTATGCGCGGGGCTTGATGGCTGAACATCTCCGCATTCCACCGTGGCGGCACCTGCTGGTAGTACACCTTGGCCTTTACCTGCACGGCACCGCCGTATCCGTTCATGGGAATATGGTAGTGCACGATATCGCCACCATTGCCCTGCTGCCCTCCCGCGCCGTGATTGAAGTCCGCATCGGTGGTGGCCAGCCCCGCGATGGCCACGGTGTCGTAGCTGGCATGCGCCGTGGTGAAGCCCAGGGGCACCAGCCGGTTGTCCTTCAGTTTGTGCACCGCGCGCAGCAGGGTGGTGGTCACGCCGTAATTCACATCGCCCATGACCAGCTCGTAGATCTGCACCTGATCACCATCGGTGATCACCTGGTGGTGGGGCTCATAGGCCGCATCATGGCCGTGCACTTCGAAGGTGCTGTCCCAGGTGCCGCTGCGGAAAAGGGTATCGCCCGTGGCGGTGAGCGCCACCACCTGCACGAAGGCACGGCGGTTGGGGAAACCGCTGGGGAACTTATGGCCGGTGATGTTGGTGAGGCCCACGTCCGCGAACAAGGTGTCCACGGTGCGGTCGGCCACCACGAGGTCCAATTCAACGGACGCCTTGAGGGTGCGGCCGGTGCGCGCGATCGAGCTGTCGAACTGGGCCGCCGTGGCCGGAATGCCCAGTGCACTGAGGTTGTCCCGCATCAGCTTCAGCATGAATGATCCGCCTCCCGCCAAGTGGTGCTTCCCGAAGGGCGATTGGCCATTGAGGAAGATGTACTCGGAGGCCAGCACCACGGAATCCTGGATGCGCGGCATGTGGCAGCTGCGGCAGTTCTGTTCCGTGCCGTAATACACCGAGTTCACGTATTCCTGCCACATGGTTTGTTCAAAGAAGAAGGTGCCGGTAGGCTCGCCTTGGAGATCTTGGCTTTGGTTGATGGCGGTATGGCAGCCGGCACACACGCGGCCGTCCAGGATGTGCGATCCTTGGTCCGGGGTGTAGTTGATGAAATACTGCATGATGGCCGGGTTGATCTGCTCATCGGTATACGGCCCCCAAACGCGGGCACTGTCGAAGTGCAGATCGCCCGAGAAGTACCGGCCGGCGGAATCCGGGTTCTGCATGTGGCAGGAGAGGCAGGACACGCCGTCCTGGGCCATCACACTGGTGTCGAACTGGGCCAAGGTGAAGGGGGGGTTGCCCAACAACTGCTGCTCGAAGACGGCTTGCGGCGCATGGCATTTCATGCAATTGTGCTCCATCTGTTCCTTGAAGCCCGGGTTCACCAGGCCTTCATGCTCCACCTTGGCCAGAAAGAAGGGGTCGCGTGCGCTGTTGGCCATCATCGAACTGCGCCAGTCGTCCACCACGTTCACATCCTCCTCCCCCGCCACCATGGCTATGCCCAGTTCATCATGCCCGTGGCATCCGGCACAACGGCCGGCGGTGACGAAGTAGGTTCCGAACTGTACCGGCAATCCTTGGATCAGCTCCCGTGCAACAGCCAATTGCAAGGCGCCATGCGGCCCTTTAACCGGTGTGGTAGCGGTGGTCCATCCCACCAGCAGGAACACCAGCGCGGCCAGTCCGGCCAGTACGCGTGCCTTTCGACGGATCGTGGAACGCTGTGCCATGGTGCGTGCAAGTTATGCGCCCCGTGCGTGGAACCGCACCAAATTGCCCCGTTGCGCGTTCTTCGGCCAGGCCCGTTGCACCGGCCTGTACTTTTGGGCGCATGTGCTACCTGCTGAAATACCAACTGCCGCTCGCGGCCTTGCTGCTGGGGCCGATCACGGCCGCCGCCCAATCCGTGCAGCCTTACGTGGACCATTGGGACAGCTTGAAGACCGTAAAGAAGAGCGAAGGACTGCTGGTGAACGGGCGCGAGTGGGGCGAATGGAAATTCTGGGACAGGTCCGGGCAGCTCAGCGAGGTATCCGACTTCAAGAGCGGTGAGCGCGACGGGCATGTGGTGATCTACTACGACAACGGCCAAAAGCAGCATGACGGTTGGATCCACCGCGGCAAGCAGGACAGTTTGATGCGCAGCTACTACCGCAGCGGGCAGCTGATGGAGCAAGGGCACTACCGGGATGGCGCCAAGCAGGGTCCTTGGCAATACTTCTACCCTGCCGGAGACACCATGCTCACCGAGGCATGCGACAAGGGCACATGCCTGAGCATCAATGCCTGGGCACCGGACAGGAAGCAAACGCTCAAGCAAGGCGAGGGCCGCATCATTACTCTCTTCCCCTCGGGAGATACGGCCGGATCGGTCCACTACCGGATGGGCGTGCGCAACGGTGAGCAGCGCGTCTATTGGCCGGCAGGCAACTTGAAGGCCAAAGGCATGTGGACCGGCGGCGTGATGGACGGGCCGTGGGAATACCGCACTTCCGCCAACGCACCCGAACGCAGCGAGCATTGGCAGCTGGGCAAGCTGCACGGCCCGTACACCACCTGGTTCAGCAACGGACAGGTGAACATCAGCGGATACTACGACCATGGGCTCAAGGACAGTACATGGACCTGGTTTACCACCACCGGTGCCAGGGACATGCTGGGCAACTTCAAGGAGGACCTGCAGAACGGCCTTTGGAAATACTGGTACCCCAACGCGCAGCTCAGCGCCACAGGCCTGTACCGCAGCGGCAAGCAGGAAGGCGAATGGGTGTACTACTATGACGGTGGCCAGAACTGGAAACGAGGCACGTTCAGCAACGGCGAAAAGGAAGGGCTGTGGACCACCTGGTTCGAAACCGGCCAAAAACTGCAGGAAGGCAACTACACCAAGGGCAAGGAAGAAGGCACATGGAACAGCTGGTATGAGAACGGCAAGGTGAAGGACAAAGGGACGTATGCTTCAGGCCAGATGGACGGCCTGTGGCAAGGCTGGTTGCCGGACGGCACCCAACGCTACCAGGCCACTTGGAAAATGAACGTGAAAAACGGCCCGTGGAAAAGCTGGTATGAGAACGGCAAGCTGCAGGAGGAAGGCAGCTTTGCCGAAGGTTTGCGCAGCGGACGGTGGCTGGAGTACAACGACCACGGCACCCTGACCGGCGAAGGCCAGTACGCCAAGGGCACGCCTACCGGGCGCTGGACGTACTACGACAAAACCGGGGCGAAGGAGCGTGAGCAGGGCTTTCTCAACGGTGCGCCCGAAGGCGCTTGCCTGGTGTACAACCGGAGGGGCAGGGTGGTGCAGGAAATGAACTACCGCGGCGGCAAGCTGGACGGCCCGATGACCCGCTATGATGACGCGGGCAAGGTGATCTCCTCCGTGGTGTACGAAAATGGTGCGGTGAAGCGCAGCCCCCCTTCCCTACCGGACAAGGGGCGCCGCTGATCGCCCTTGGGCATCCGGCACCCGGTCAGCGCACAAGCATCACGCTGCCATAACGATCCGCCGTTTGGCCCGCAGGGCCGAGGAAGCGGAACAGATAGGGGTAGATGCCCGGCACCGGCCGCTGCCCGTCGATGGTGCCATCCCATCCTTGGGCGGGGTCCTCAGTTTCAAAAACCGGCCGCCCCCACCGATCGAAGATCTGCAGCTTGAACTTCAGGATGCCGGTACCCTGCACGGCGAACACCTCATTGATCCCGTCCCCGTCAGGGCTGAAGGCGTTGGGCAGGTACAGGTTGAACTCCGGTGCCACGCGGATGAATTTCACCAAGGTATCCACGCAGCCCAAGGTGTCCACGATGGCCAATTGCACGGGGAAAGTGCCCGGCCCGGGATAGGTGATCACCGGGTTCACCTCCGTGCTGTACAATCCGGCAGTGCCAAAATCCCATGCCCAACTGATGGCTCCGGTACTGAGGTCGCGGAACACGATCGGAAACGTGCTTTCCCACACACTGCCGTCGATGGTGAAATCGGCGATGGGCCTCTCCACCTCCACGGCGGCGTATGCCGAATCGCTGATGGCGCACTGGTCGGTGGCCACCACCCAATAGTGGGTCAACTGCTGGGGGTTCACCCGGATGCTGTCGATGGTGGCGCCCATGTACCAGTGCAGGTTGATGGCGCCGTAGCCTGCCGAGGGAAACGCACGAACGGTGATGGAATCGTGGTAGCAGATCAAGGTGTCCGGGCCGGCATGAACGCGTACCGAATCATAATCCACCGTGACCGTAGTGGCGCCCGCCAACAGGTTGCCGCACAGGTCCTGCACCTGCAACGCGAAGGTTTGGGTCACGGGCGGCGCCACGGCCAACTGGGCACCGGCGCCCAGCCCCCCGGCCCAAGCGTAGGTGTAGGGCGGTGTGCCGCCCGATACCGCACCGAACAAGGTGAGCGGGGTTTCCGGGCAGTGCACCAACGTGTCGGGGTGCATGGCCAGCACAAAGGTGTCCGGCTCGAAGATGCTCAGCAGCATGGAGTCCACCGGATTGAAGACCCCGCACTCGTCGGTGACCGAAAGGATGTACAGGGTGGTTTGCGGCGGATGCAGCCAAGCGGCGGTATCCCCATCGGCAAGCCCGGTGTTCCAATCCAGCGTAAGCATGCCGAACCCGCCTGAAACCTGGGCTTGCATCAGGGTGCTGTCCTGGCAGGTGAGCATCGTATCCGCATTGATCGACAGCAGGATGGGGGGCGTATCCGCGATGTAGAAATGCAGGTTGGCGGTGTCGCTGCCGCAATCGCCGGTCCACACGGCCATGAGGTCGATGAGCTCCGGAGGCTCGGGCACTCCGTCCAGCAGGGCGCTCACGGTAATGGAGAGGGTATCCTCTCCGGGTAGAAAGATCAATTGGGAAGAGATGCCGTTGTAGTCGACGCCCTCGGTGGCGATGCCCCCCGCCGACAGGGCCACCGTGTCGGTGAAGGACAAGTCGCCTTGGCGCACGATGTGGAATGTGGCATTGCCGCAACCTTCGTACAAGGTGCTGTCGGCACCGCCACCGTTGATCTGGGCGGAAAGCAGCACGGAATTGCTTTGGAAACTGCCTGCTTCGAGGAACACACCGGAATCCAGGATCCCATCCGAAATGTCGGAGATGGCGATCTTGATGTGGTAGGTTTCCCCGCAGATCACATTGGCATTGGCCGTAAGCACCGTGGTGAGGCCATCGTACTGGATGTATTGGGGGTTGGAATTGTACGGTGCGTTGGTCCCGTCCCCATTGACGATGTAATAGGCTGAATTGACGTTGTTGTTCACGTTGTTGATGGACACGGGCATGGTGGTGCCGGGGATCAGGGCAATGTTCGCGGCATTGTTGCTGTACGGACCGGTGATCCCGGGCCCGCTCAGGAAGAAACCGAACACGTCGTTGATGCTGTTCACAAACTCCAAGTACTCCTCGCTGGCGAAGACAAAACGGAACGACAAGGAATCACCGGTGGGCACAAAATCGAATTGGAGCACGGCTGCATCATAGGATTGGGCAAAGCCCGACCCCGAAGCGATCCAGAGGTCGTTGTCGCCGGGGCCGTCGTACCCCCCGGAAGGCAGGGTGAATCCATCCGTATTGTTCGGTCCGGCCGCGCCGAAGGCGGCACCGGAAGACATCACCATGCCGGAATCCAGGCCGAGGAAGCAGTTGACGCCCACAAAGGTGCCCAACTGCGCAATGTTACCGGTATAGGTGATGTTGGAGGCCGTGACCCCGGGCCCCAGCAGCACATCCTGCACCACCGTGGCGGGCGGTACGCTGCCGGTGACCACCAACTGCGCCCGGGCGCCGATCAGCATGGCACAGCAGATTGCCGCAGCCAGTGTTCGGAGTATGCCTGTATACATGATCTTCCAAATTAACGCCGCCCGGCCGAAGGTAACCGGCCCCAAATGCGGCAAACCCTTGGAAGGGTTTGCCCTGCACCGGGCCGGGAACAGGGATATGACTGCGTGTACTGACGTGAAAAAGCCCCGGCAAGTTTGCCGAGGCTGGTCCACCTGTCCGTTTAGAGCCCCGTCAGGAGGGAAGCGCCACCAAGTGCATCAACGGTATCCGTTGACGTATGCGTTGGCGATCAACTCGCTTTCGCGCAGCAACCCTTGTACTATTTCACGGATCAGCTCGTCGAGCTGGTGGTCCGAGTAGCGGTCCAGGTCGTTGTACACGTGTGATTTGCGCTTGCTGCTCTTGATGAAGGCTATTTTGTCCTTCTTGGTCATGTGACCTTCAACGGCAGCCGGGGGCAAAAAGATCCAGTTGCAGGAAAATTCTTCGGGGTTCCGGCCTTTGGCCCCGCCCGGTGCCCCTACCGTCGGGCAAGACCCCTGCCCCCCGCTTTCCGGTCCGCCCCGTCAGGCCAGGGCCAAGTTGCGCCGACGCACGGCGACCAGCAGGCGCAGGGCATGCAGGTAGCGCTGCACATTGCCCTCCAACATCATGCGGGTGGCCGTCTGCTGCAATTTGGCGGCGCGCTCAACATTGGTTCTCATCGCGTTGGCGGTTTCTTGGTTTCCCGCAGCACATTTCCAAAGCCATGCCAAATTTCTCTTTTCCGCTCCCCTGGCCGGTTTCCGCGTATCAACGCGCTGCATATCCCGGCCGGATGAAGCCTTCGCTACCTTCGCCACTGATGCACCGTGGCGCTTACCTGGTTGGCGTGGCCGGCGGCAGCGGCTCGGGGAAAACCACCTTGGTGCGCGCGCTGTGCAAGTTGTTGCCTCCGGGCAGCGCATGCATCGTTTCCCAGGATGACTACTACCGGCCGCTGGCCGAGCAAGTGGAGGATGCCCACGGGCGCATCAATTGGGACCTTCCGGGGGCCTTGGACCTGGACCTTATGGCGGAGGACCTGCGCTGCCTGGCCCAAGGGGAGCCGATCTACCGGAAACAATACACCTATGAGCAGCCCGGTGTGGAACCGGAATGGCTGGAGATCCGACCGGCCAAGGTGATCTTGGTCGAGGGGTTGTTCCTGTTCCAACACGCGGGCCTGCGGGAACTGTTCGACCTGAAGGTGTTCGTGGAGGCCAGCGAGGCTGCGCAGTTGCAGCGGCGCATCATGCGGGACCTGCGGGAACGCGGCTACAGCCGGGAGGACGTGACCTACCAGTGGGAGCACCATGTAATGCCGGCCTACCGCGCGCACCTGCTGCCCTACCGCCACGAATGCGACCTGTTCGTGGTGAACGAAGCGCGGCATGACCGCGCCCTGCGCGTGCTGCACGACCATCTGGCCCGCTACGCAGGAGTGGAGGCCTGGGCCGCTGCGCGGTGATCCCTTGTTCCGCGGTCAATCGGCGTAGAGGCCGTTCTGGCGGATATAGGCCAGCACCTTGGGGTCCAGCAGGCCCTCGGTGGGTTTCCAGTTCCTGAGCCGCACCCGGATCCCGGTGGAAGACGTTTGCGTCTGCGGCGCCTCTGGCAGCAGCCTCACGGCAGGATGGTACAGCAATTCAGCTTGGGCCAGGTGCTCTTCCATGCCCGGCCGCGGGTACACCAGCACTTGCACCATTTCCAGCAACCGCCCTACCTCTTTCCAGCGGTGCAGGCTTGCCAGGTTATCGCTGCCGATGATCAAGGAGAACTCATGTTGGGGCCAGCGCCTGCGCATGAAGGCAAAGGTGTCCACTGTGTAGTTGGGCTGGGGCAGGTCCAGCTCCAAGCCGCTGGCGCTGATGGCCTCATGGCCCTGCACGGCCAGCTGAACCATGGCCATGCGGTGCTTGCTGGGGCTCAGCCGGCGGTCCTGCTTGAAGGGATTCTGCGGGGTGACCACCAACCAAACTTGTTCCAGCCCGCAGTGGTCCATCGCGTACTGTGCCAACTGGATGTGGCCCAGGTGCGGGGGATCAAAAGAACCGAAGAGGCAACCTACCTTCATGGGTGCAGGAAGGTGCGCACCAGCTCATAGGCCTCGGCACAGGCGCGGTGCATTTCGTCATTGAGCAGCACACGGTCGAACCGCGTGCTGAAGGAGAGTTCATAGGCGGCTTTGTCCATGCGCGTGCGCAGGGTTTCAGGAGTTTCGGTGCCGCGCAATTGCAAACGCTGTTCCAAAGTCTCTATGCTGGGGGGCGCAACGAACAGGGCAAATGCCCGGTTGCCAAAGAGCTCCTTGAGGCGCAGCCCGCCGACCACGTCCACATCGAAGATGGGATGGCGGCCTTCAGCCCAAATACGATCGAGCTCGCTGCGCAGGGTGCCGTAGAACCGGCCCGGGTACACTTCCTCCCATTCAATGAACGCCTCCTGCCGGATGCGTGCGCGGAACTCGTCGGAGGTGAGGAAAAAATAATCACGGCCATCCTGTTCATGGCTGCGCCGCGGCCTGCTGGTGGCGCTAACGGAGAAGTCCAAGCCGAGGTCACGGCCCAGCAGGTGGCGCACGATGGTGGTTTTGCCGGCGCCCGAAGGGGCACAGACAATGATGCACTTGCCCGGGTGCATGTTGCGGGTGGTCATAGTACGTTCAGCACCTGCTCCTTGATCTTCTCCAGCTCATCTTTCATGAGCACCACGCGTTTCTGCATGTCGGCATCGTTGCTCTTGGAACCCAAGGTATTGATCTCGCGCCCCATCTCTTGGGCAATGAACCCCAACTTGCGGCCCTGCTGCACGCCTTGGTCCATGGTTTCCAGGAAGTAGTTGCAATGAGTGGCCAGGCGGAGCTTTTCCTCGGCAACGTCCAGTTTTTCCAAGTAGAATACCAACTCCTGCTCCAGGCGGTCATGGTCCACCTTGGCTTGCAGCTCCTGCAGCTTGGCCAGCAGCCGCCCGCGGGTGCGTTCGATCCGCGCGCCGTCCATGGCCGCGACCTCATCCAAAAGCTGCCGGATGTTGCCGGTGCGCACCTCGAGCTCGGCCTGCAACTTGGCGCCTTCCGCGGCCCGGAATGCCTCGAACGCGTTGCCCGCCTGTTCGAGCAAGGCTTCCACGGAACGCCACTCGGCGGGGTCGAACTCTTCGCGGGCGTTGGTCATGACGTCGGGCATGCGCAGCACCAGGCCCAACAGGTCTGTGCCGGCCTCGGGGGCCACTTGGCGGGCCACGGCACGCAGTTCATCATAGTAGGCATGCACCAGTTCGGGGTTGATGGCCGAACGTTTCAAGGCCTTCACCCCGTCGATGCCCACGGCCAGTTCTGCTTTGCCGCGCGAAACACGCTCGGCCGCCCACTGGCGCACTTCGGCTTCCTTTTCGCGCCATACCCCGGGCAATTTCACCAGCAGGTCGAGTTGCTTGCTGTTGAGCGAGCGCAGTTCGACGGTCACTTTTTTCCCGCCCACCAAGCCTTCGGCCCGGCCAAAGCCGGTCATGGAGCACAACATGGGCGCCAAAGGTAGCGGCATGCGGCAATGGCCGGCCCGGGCACGGCTGGCTACGCTGGCCGGTGCGTTTGCTCCTTGCGGCCTACGAGCCACACGCCGGTGAAGATGCACCCTGCGGCCGCACCCTGCATCCATCCCAGCTCCACGCCGCCCTCCACGGCAAGCCAGGTGGCCAGCAAGGCCAGTACGGGCTGCAGGTAGATGAACGTGCCCGCCACGCTGGGCTGTACCAGGCGCAGGGCCCAGGTGTTCAGCAGGTAGGCCACAAAGGTGACCATGACCACCACAAAGGCCAGGCCCCCGGCCTGTTCCGCAGTGAGCCCGGCCCGATCCACCGCCATCAAGTCCTGCCAGCCGAAGGGCACCACGAGCAGGCTGCCCACCAGGAAACACCAAGCCATTACCGTGGTGGCCGAATATTTGGCCATCAAGGGTTTTGCGAGCACCAGGAAAACGGCATAGGAGCTGGCATTGACCAGGATGAAGAGGTCGCCCAAGATGGACGAACCATCACTGTGCCCGCCGCCGAGCAGGATGAGCAGCAAGGCACCGGTAGCACCCAAGGCCACGCCTGCGGCTTTGGCGGGGGTAATGCGCTCGCCGATGAGCACCCCGCTGAGCACCAGCACCAGGATCGGCGTGGCCACCATGATGATGCTGGCGTGCACCGCCGAGGTGCGCATCAGCCCGTGGAAGAACATCAGCTGGTTGATGGCCACCCCGGTGAGGCCGCAGAGCACCAGGCGCATGGCATCGGACCAAGCCACCGGCCTGTGCCGGAACGCATGTACGCACCAGAACAGCACGCCTGCGCCCACCACGCGCAATAGGATGAAGCCTGAGGGACCGATCACCGCTGGCATGAGGCCTTTGGCCACCACGTAGTTGATGCCGTAGAGCAGGTTGACAAAGAACAGGGCGGCAAAAGCCTGGTTACGGCGGTCCATGGAACGGGGGCCCGCAGCACAAGCTGCATGGCGGGTATTGGGGCCGCAAAGGTTGCCCAACTCGGGCTGCGGCCAATGCCAACTCCTTGCATTTCGGCGAGGTGATTATTTTGCACCCCCAGCCCCGCACCGGTAACTGCCCACCCGCTACCGCCATGCGCAAACGCCGATCACCGCCCAGCGCCGCCCCGAGCGGCAAGCAGGTTGCACATGGGCAAGATCTGCCCGGCGCAGGCCACGTGGAGATGGTCCGTATCAAGCGGCGCTCCCGCAGGCACCCGGAGTTGTTGCTGTTCAAGGGCACGCCCGGTACCGCTGCCAGCCTGGCCAGGAGCGTGCAAGTGACCATTGCGGCTGGGCCGGAGCCGCTGCCCGCGCCGTGGTATGATCGGGAGCAAGGGCGGATCCACCTGAGCTATGGCAGCATGGACGTGCCCGAACTGGTGGCGCTGCTGGCCGATCCCGGGGGCCATGCCTGCTACCTGTGGGAAAGCGCCGACGGCAACGACCGGCACGCGTGGCTGGTGAACGCCCGCTGATCGACAGGTACCGCACCTGTCGGCACCCGGTCCGGCCTCACCTGCTACTTCCAGAAAATATCCTCGTCGCGATCCTCGGCAACATGTGCAGGAAGTGCGGCATGGGCTGCTACTATGCGGGCAAGCTCCTCGGGGGTGGCTTGTTGTTGAATGCGGTTGAACAGCAACCGCTCTTCGAAGCGGATGTGCGCCTCGAGTTCCTCTTCCAATAGGGAGATGGCCACGGCGGGATCACTGCGGCCATTGATGAGCCGCTGCAACCGGCGGTGTTCGGCCATGGCCCGGCGCACATCGGGATCGTTGTAGCCCAGCACGGGAAAGAGCACATCTTCCTCCACCTCGAAGTGGGGCTTGAGACGGTTCTTGAGGAACCGGCGGCAGTACTCCCGGATGCGGGAAGGTGCCACGTTCTTTGCCAGGCCCACCCGGATCTTCCAGCAGAGCAGCAGCCCGTCGTGATGCTCACGGCTGATGCCCTGCAGCTCGGGCAAGCGTTCAACGGGCGGCATCCGCCAAGCGCTTCTCCAATTCAATGGCCCGGGGGAACATGATGTTGTTCTCCAGGTGGATGTGCAGGTGCAAGTCCTCCTCGAACTCCCTGAGCATGCGGAATGCGGTGGCATACGTGGTGCAGCCGTCGGCAGGCGGGGTGAAGTTGCCGCTGACGGCGTTCATGCGCACGAAGCGTTCACCTTCATCATCATGATCGGCCATCATGGCGCGCACGGGGTTCTCCACGGTGCCGAAATGCGGAGGGCGGAAGGGCTCTCCGTTCCGTTCGCTGCGGGCCAGGTTGCGCACGAAGGGGAAGAGGATCAGCTCTTCCTTCTTCATGTGCATGGCCATGGCCCCAATGCAGGTGGTGAACTCCTCCTGGATGGTGAAGAGCTCGGGATGGCGGTCGCCATGCACCCGGCAGAGCTTGTCGAGGTATTGCTGCAAGATGGGTCCGCGCTCCTCCACGTAGCGGTGGTGCACGGTCTCCACGTGGTCGGCCAGTTGGTCCAGGGGCCAGGTACGCACATCATCACCTCCTTTGGCATCGCGTGCCAACGTTGCGGTGATGTCCTCAGCCAGCTTGTGGTGGTCGATGTTCTGCTTTTCACAAACCTCCTGCACGGAGCGGCCGCCCTTGCAACAAAAGTCAATGCCGTACTTGGTGAGCACGGCAGCCGCCCGGTAGTCCTCGGCCACAATGGACCCAACGGTCCGTTCCGGTGTGATCTTCATGATGAAATGGTTTGATCGGTGAATGCCGGGTTGCCGGCGCGGTTGGGAATGGCATGGGGCTGGCTGCCCGTGCCGATGTTCGCCCGGCGGCGTTGCGCATCGTTCCGGAGGAGGTGCGTGGATGCGGGGCCCGTTGCCATCAGCGAATGGGCGTTGTGCCCATGCGGGCATGCGAGGCGATCTTATACTGGAACATTTGCGCCATCATCACCGCGCGTTGCTTGGCTTCATCGGCCTTGGGCCCCGTATAGAGCTCATCGATGGTAGCGTGGAAGACCACGAGCCACCGGTCGAAGTGGCGCTCATCGATGCCCAAGGGGAAGTGGGGAACAAAAGGTGCACCCTGATAGGTACGCTCTCCCAGCAGGATGGTCTGCCAAAAGCGGTACAACTTTTCCAGATGCTCCGGCCATCGGTTTTGGATGGTGTTGTTGAAGACAGGCCCGATCAGCTCGTCTTGCCGGGCGCGGCCATAGAAGGTGTCCACCAGCAGGCGCACGTCGGCCAAGGTGTTGATGTCTCCCCTGGCTAGGTGGGGCTGTACCGGTACTTCCTGCATGTTCCAAGGAGCGATCTGAGCGGCCTTTTTCAAGGGATCGCAAGGTACCGGTGTGCCGCGGAGCGGATCCTGACGATCGTCAGCCGGCAGATGCCCCCGGTGTGGGACGGGAAGTATAGATGTTGAACTTGTCACCCCGTAAGAAGCCGATGAGCGTGAGCCCGCTTTCGCGAGCCAGCCTCACGGCCAGGGATGATGGTGCACCCACAGCGGCCATCAGCGGAATGCCCGCCACCACGCACTTCTGCACCAGCTCAAACCCGGCGCGGCCACTGACGAGCAGTTGGCAGTTAGCAGCCGGCAGCCGGTCCATGAGCAGCGCGCCGATCGCTTTGTCCACGGCGTTGTGGCGGCCCACATCCTCGCGCAGCAGCAGCAGTTTTCCGGAATGGTCGAACAACGCGGCCGCATGGATGCCACCGGTGTGCTTGAAGAGCGTCTGCGCATCGCGCATGCGGTCCGGCAGGCTGGCCACCACTGCGGGGTCCACGGGGCCGAACGGCACCAGGCCTTGCCTGCATTGCACATGCACGGCCTCAATGCTGCCCTTGCCGCACACCCCGCAACTGCTGGTGGTGTAGAAGTTGCGCTGGAGCTTTTCCAGGTCCAATTCCACGGAAGGATGCAGCTCCGCGCGGACCACGTTGCCGCGCTCCTCCTCCTTCACGCTTTCACAATGCTCCACGCGCAAGAGCTGGTCAACCCCGCTGATGATCCCTTCGGTGAACAGGAACCCCGTGGCCAATTCGACATCCTGGCCCGGTGTGCGCATGGTGACGCTCAGCCGCATTTCCCGGCGGTCATCCAGCGGGCCGTGGCCCAAGCGGATCTCCAGCGGTTCCTCGGTGACCAAAATGGCCTGGTCACCAGTGGCATGGCCATTGTCCATGCGGATGATGGATGCACTGGAAACGGGTGCTGGCATGGGAATAGGCCTATGGGAAGAAGCGATAAACCTCTTTGCGGTCCAATATCCGTGCGAACATCACCTTATTGCCCTGCACCAAAATGCCGAGCCTGAAATTCCCGATCCGGATGCGGTAAGCGTTCTTATGGCCGGCCAGCTTCTTCACTTGCCCGATCTGGCGAATGGAACCCGCAGCCTCCAACCGGCCAACCAGCGCCAAGACCCTCTTCCGGACCGGACGAGGCACTTTGGCCAGGTCCTTCTCGAACGCGATCAAGAACCCGACCTGCATGCTCAATTGCGCAGTTTGCGCATCACGCGATCACGGTCCGCAACCTTGGTTTTGTCCGCCTTGGCGATGGCCATGGCCAACCCGGCATCCTCCAGGTCTTCCCCGCTCAGCTTCTTCCCTTTCAATCCCATGCGCTTCACCAGCGCCTCAATGAGCTTCTCCTCTTCCTTGTCTTTCGGGGTGATGATGATGGCGCTGCGCTCCATGATGCACAAAGATACCTACCGGCCTTTGGTCCTCCGCCAGCACGATACCAAGTGGTCGTCCACCATGCCACAGGCCTGCATGAAGGCATACACGATGGTGCTGCCCACGAACTTGAAGCCGTGCGCCTGCAGGTCCTTGCTCATGGCATCGCTTTCCGGGGAAGTGGCCGGGACTTGGGCAGGCTCTTTCCAACGGTTCAACTTGGTTGTGTGGCCCACGTGCTTCCACAAAAACCGGTCAAAAGATCCCGGGCCTCCTTCCATGATCTTTAGGTAGGCCTTCGCGTTGCCGATGGAGGCATTGATCTTGGCGCGGTTGCGGATGATCCCCGCATCGTTCATCAGGCGGGCGATGTCCTTCTCCCCGTAGCGCGCGATCTTTTCAATGCTCCAGTTGTCGTACGCCTTTCGGTAGCCCTCGCTGCGGATGAGGATGGTGTACCAACTGAGGCCAGCCTGGGCGCCATCCAGCACCAGCTTGGCAAATAGCTTGCGGTCGTCGTGCTCGGGCACGCCCCACACCTCATCGTGGTAGCGCCTGTAGATGTCGTCCTTCAGGCACCAAGGGCAACGGGGCTTTCCGTCGGGCTTCATGCGGGCGAAGTTCGGCACTGGAACTTCACGCGAAGGCGCGGAGGCGCGAAGAGAACGGGGATCCGTGGTGCACCTGCACACAGGCCCGCCCAGTGCTATCCCTTAGTGGACCTGTGCTTGGGTACCTTTGCCTGGTGGAACTCACCGACCTCCATCAGCGCACCCATCGCAGCCTGCGGATCAGCATCGTGGACAAGTGCGACCTGCGCTGCACGTACTGCATGCCGGAGGAGCAGCACTTCCTGCCCAAGGAAAATCTGATGACGCGGGAGGAGATCCGCTCGCTGGCCACGCTGTTCGTCGAACGCTACGGCATCACCAAGGTCCGCCTGACCGGCGGTGAGCCCTTGGTAAGGCCGGACGTGGTGGAGATCGTGCGGGACCTTGCGGCACTGCCGGTGAAGCTGGGGCTCTCCACCAATGGCACGCGCCTGCACCTCTTCCTGGGCCGCCTGGTGGATGCGGGCCTGAAGCACATCAACATCAGCTTGGACACGTTCGATGCGGAGCGCTTCAAAAAGCTATCCCGGCGCGATGGGCACGCAAAGGTCCTCGCCAACATCCAACAAGCGATCGACCGCGGCCTGCACGTGAAGGTGAACATGGTGGTGATGCGCGGCATCAACGACGATGAGCTGCTGCGCTTCGTGGAATTCACGCGGGAACGCCCCGTGCATGTGCGCTTCATCGAGTTCATGCCCTTCGCGGGCAACCACTGGGGCCGTGAACGGGTGTACACCTACGCCGAAATGCTGGGGCACATCGGCAGCGCCTACGCCATTGAAAAGCTGGACGACGACCCGCACAGCACGGCGAAGGCCTATCGTGTGAAGGGCTGGGCGGGCACCTTCGCGGTGATCAGCACGGTAACGGAACCCTTCTGCGGCAACTGCGACCGCCTGCGCCTAACGGCCGAAGGAAAGATGCGCAATTGCCTCTTCGCCCGCGAGGAGACGGACCTGTTGGGCGCCCTTCGCCGTGGCGAGGACCTCACTGCATTGATCGTTTCCAACGTACAGGCCAAGCACAAGATGCTGGGCGGGCTCCCGCCCTTCCAACCGGATACGCAGCAGGAGGTGCTGCACGGCTTGAGCACCCGGCCGATGGTGAGCATTGGGGGGTGATAGGACGATCAGAAGATCAGAAGATCAGAGAATCAGAGGAGAGAATGCCTAGGCCGCGACGGGGTGCGCAGATCGAGTTCAACGTGCTACTGAGACCTACCTTTGATCATCAACGTGCCATGGACAAGCGCATCCGGTTTGAGACCAAGGAGGAGGCCAATGCGCGACGGGAACGCGAGTTCTTGGAGTTGACGCCGCATGAGCGATTTATGTGGTTCCTGCGCAGCTTCGACCGGCCTGGGTTCACCGCACGGAACAAACCTGAAGACAAAGGCAACTTCGTGATCCGGAAGAAGAGTCCAACATCAAGGGCCCCTGCGGGAGACCTTGATGGAGCAGCATCATGACAGACTTGAATACCCTTCTTGTCGATCTCGATACAGCCGTTCATTTATCCGCTCATTTCACTGGCGGGTATTCGGGCGAGTACCTTTCTGCTGAAGATTTCCATAAGGATTTGTCTGAAGCGGTTGTGAAACTGAAAGCCGGGGACACCTCGGTTATGGAACGATTGCTTTGGTGGTTTGCGCCCACCTGTGAATGGGACGATTTCATTACAGAAGGCGGGGTGGATTTGGGAAATCGGATCTACTCCTCGCTGCTCAAGCTCAATATCACAGACCGTCCAGGTGAACAGCATGGCGCCGTTCGGTGAAGAGGTGAGCGGCTTCTTTGCTGTGCGTCAAGGTCCGCCTTGCGAGACCTTGATGGGACTTCGGCCCCGCCTGGCAACGAACAACTGACAACAACGCCCTGCCAGGCTACGCCTCCTGCTCGTAGTAGATCTTGTAGTACTTCCGGCCCTTCTCATCCACGCCCTGTTCGATCTTGTTGCGGTCGCCGTGGATGTAGATGTGGAAGTTCTTGTCCAGCTTCAGCACGCTCTTGAACACGCGCGACTGGCGCTTCACGGCTTGGGCGGAGATCTCGAAATTGTCCTGCAACTGCACGTCCTTCTCCTCCTGGAAGCGGTCGCTGAACTGGTTGAAGGAGCGGATGGTGCTTTCCTGCTGGAACACCTCGTTGGCGAACTCCTGCTTGTCAAAGGCCTCGTGGCTTTTGAAGTATTCCACCGAGCGGTTTAAGAGATCGATCTGGTCGGCCTTCTCCACCACGAAATCCTGCGGCAATTGCTCGGTGATGAAGGTCTTGGTGAGCTGCATCACGTCGTTGGTGCTGTTGACGTGGTCCTTCTTGGGCCGCGCACTGACGAAGTCCTGCTGCCAGTAGTCGGTGCTGCTCTGGTCGTCGATGAGGAAGAGCGTGTGGCCCTTGGCGGTGAACAGCACCAGGCAGGCCTTCTTCGGCTTGTTGTTGCCCAAACCGCGCTTCATGCGCAGCAGCACGTTCTGCTTTTCCACGCGGCTTTCCAGGAAAACCTCCTTGTCGTCGAACTTGAAGATGCCCACGGCATCGTGCGCGGCGCCGCCCATCTCCACATCGCTGAAGCGCGCCACGATCAGCTCGCCCGGCGGCATGTCATGCCCTTCGGCCACGGCCAGCAGGTGTTTGGCAATGGCCTCGGACCGTTCCACCACGCCGTCGCCCTTGTGGATGGCGGCACAGTGCATCTGGAGGACGTTGGCGTCCTTCCTGCCGTCCGAGGCGAATTCCGAGGTGAAGGCCATGTTGGCGAAGGGCCGCAGGAAGAGCCTGCGCAGGAACTGCTGCTCCTCCTCGCCCTTGATCACCGCGCTGAAGTCGCTGAACACGCTGCTCTCCTCGTCCGTGCCGATGCGGTGGAGCACGAACTCCTCCACCAGTCCTTCCTTTCCGTTCACCATGGTTGCTCGTTGAATAGCTTTCGCAAAGAACGCGAAGAACGGCGAGGCCTGCTGAAAGGGGCATGGGGGCCCGCGCGAAGACGCGAAGTGGACCGGGCGAGATACCTCGCTCACCCGCGTTTGCAAACGCGGGCGAAGATCGAGGCGCGCTTGAAGCGCGCACACGGAACCGCTCCCTGCCTGTCGGGCTTCCCGCCGGGCCGCACGGGTCCTGGTGTTCACAGTGAAGGGCTACAAGCCCACCACCAGGCGCCCCGTCCAGGTCCTTCCGCCATCCGTGGTGATCCGGCACAAGTACGTGCCGGGCCGGATCGCGTGAAGCGGCAGCGTGGTGTTGCCGTTGAACCGCACCTCCCGCACCACCGTCCGGCCGGTGAGGTCCATCAGGTGCAATAAGCAGTCCTCTCCGGCGAAGCCCTGCACCAACACTTCCGAAGCGGCCGGGTTTGGTTGTAAGGTGGGCTGGGCCATTGGCAGGGCTTCCGGCCCTTCACTTATAGGCTGCAGCATCATTTTCGGCCCTTCTTGGCCGGTGCATTGCAGCATGGCCGCCTCCACCTCATCCCACGTATAGGTGCCGTTGGTGAGGCCTAATTCCGTTTGCGTCCAGCACAGCAGGGTGGCCAGCAATTGTTGCTCCTGCTCCGAGGGCGGCTGCGGTATGCCCTCCAATTGCGCAACGGCCTCGTCCAGTTTGCCGGCAGCACGGGTGAGCTGCGCACGTTCCAGACTGGTGTAGAAGACGAAGTCATCCTGCCCCTCCGCCGCAGCGCCGATGCGTGCATCCTCCACAGCGGCCATCAGGCCCCAATAGCTGTCCAGTTCCGCATGGGCCTCGGTGGTGGTCAACTGACCTTTGGCCAAGGCATCGCCGTAGCTCTCCACCATCAGGTTGTGGTCATAGGCAAGGAGGAATTTCTCAGCCTCGTTGGGCTCGGCCACCGGATCGGCCAGCAGGGCATGGAAGGCGTCCAGGGCCAACAGTTCATTGTTGGGCAGGCTGTCGTCCAGCCCCAGGGCCATGGCCTACGCACTGGCGGTGTTCAGCGGCAGCGGCAGGCCGTCCGCGCCTTCCACCAGGGCACAGTCCGGGCAGTAGGCCATGGCGGCCGGTGCCATGGCCCCCGCTTGTTCGGCGCCGCCGGGTTCCTGCAGGTGGTTGTCATCATCGCAGACCGTTTCGGCGGAACTGCTGGGGTCCACGAAGGTCAGGTTCCCGTTGCAGGCGGTGATGGCATAGTCCGCCGGCGTGAGCGGCACGCCCACCGATCCGTTCCAATTGTTGCTGCGGGCCAGTTGGTTCGCGTTGTATGGCTGGCAGAGGAAGGTGCCGTAGAGGGTGTTCTGTTGGCCGGTCACCACGGGTTTCAGGCTGTTGAAGCCTTGGTCGAGGTACACGTTGTTGGCCTGGTCGCAGAAAATGGTCACGCCGTTCTGCACGGCGGTCACCGGGTCGTGCGGACCCGATTGGTCGATGTCCAAGCGCAGGGTGGCGCCGTCGTGGATGAAGAAGCCGTATTGGTCGTTGTGGCTCACCGAGCCGCAGGCTACGGCCGCCGTGGCACCGCCCACGTCCAGGCCGATGGTGTTGTGGTCAAAAGCCGGGTTGAGCACGCCCAGGACCGATGAACCTTGTACACGGACACCGGTGCCCGTGTTGTTCTGCGCCGTGCAGTCGGTGAGCATGGAGGTTTGGGCCATTTGCTCGCACACCAACCCATCGTCGCATGCATTGAAGGAGCAGCCCAGCGCGTTGATGCCCTTGTCGTAGTTGTACATGCTGGTGGTGCAATCCAGGAACTGGCAGTCCAGCGGGGCGGGCTTGGTGCCCAGGGTGGTGTTGTAGCTGTACACGCCGTATTGACCCATGCTGAAGGTGCTGTTCTGCAGGGTGAGCAGCGGTTGCCCGTTCAGGCGCACGCCGCGGTGGCTATTGCGCACCCCGGTGGAACTGGTCACCACCGAGTTCACGAACTTCACGGTGGCCGCAGCGGCCACCGGTGGCACAATGCGGGCATTGGCAGCCAAGGTGGCCTTGCCGTTGAGCAAGCTGAAGTCCACCAGTGCATTGGGTCCGTACAGGCTCTCCTGCTGCACATGCAGGATGCGGCTGTTGGGGCTGGTGCCGCGCAGCACAAAGCGGCTGTTGGCCCCGGCGGCCACGTTGTAGCTCGCCGCCGGGCTGGTGTTGGTGAACTTCACCAGCCCGTAGGTGTTGTTCGGGTTGCCGCTGCGTGCGGGGGTGAAGGTGGCGTTGGCCTGGATGTCCAACACCCCGGCGAATTCCAGCACAGCATTCGAGGCTTCCAGATTGATGCGTGCATCGGGATGGTACACCAGCCTGCCGTGGTTCCCGGGCTGCCAATCCTCTTCAATGATCACCTGCCCGCCGGGCAGGATGTTCAGCACCGAGCCGCCCATCAGCTCCAGCTTGCCGCCGCGCTTTACGCGAAGCACCGCCCCGTTGCCGATGTCCATGCGGCTGCCAGCTTCCAAGCGCAGGGTGCTGCCGTTGTCCACCACAAAACCGCCTCCGGGTGCCAGGTTCAGCCAGGTGTTGGCCGGGCAGCGCATCAGGGTGGGGCTGGTGAAGACCTGCTGGCCGTTGTACATCTCCGGGTTGTTGCGCCGGGTGGCCGTGGTGCCCCGGTCCAGGGTGATGGTATTCTCTGCGGTCACGTTGAGTGAATAGCCGGTTGAAGTGGCCACCGGGTTCAGTTGGATCTCGTCCGCGCACCAGCGGACATCGTTGACCACGTCCACATCGTCGAAACGCACGTTGACTTCGATGCTACCATCGAGGTTCTGCGCCACCAGCTCCACCGACACGCCGTTGAGGTAGATGCGGCGAAGGTCTTTTGGGTCGTTGAATGTTAGGTCATAACCGACCAGATTCATCATGGTGGCGCTGCTGGGGTTGGTGCCCACGCCCACCTTGTTGTTGCCGCCGGAGGTGAAGACCTGGCGCGCATTGCCTAGTGTGTATAGTCGATCATAGACGGTTCCATTCACATCCTCCATGTCATTCAATCGATGGTCCGCATAGGAGAGCAGTGCATTTGCGTTCAGGTCCAAAGCGACATAATGGCGGTCCGCCGAACCCGTGAATGGATTTTCCTGCCCACGTACGAAGGGATATTTCGGACATTCCCAACAGACACAATAAGTGGTGTCGATCGCGGCATTGAAGTGGATGTCGTAGTGCCCACTGGCATCAAGGGGCCTGAGGTAATCTCCGGGGCCGGAATAGATGTCGCTCAAGGAAGTGGACAACCGGGTTTCCTTGTCGATCTGCATGTACATCAGTACGCCTGGGACCAAGCCCTCCACGCAGGGGTTGATACTGGATTCATGCAGCCATTTGTCGAAGGGGCTTCCATTCTGGCCTATCCCTTGGTGGTTCTCCACCCACAGGAACTCGGGATACTCATTACTCAGGTCGTTGAATGGTAACTTGATGCGGATGGCGTCGCCGGAAGTGACGAAGTCGCGTAGAATGTATGTACCCGCATCCCCTGGGTCGTTCACATCCAGATCGCCGTTTACCTCGATCATGTTTGGCCGTCGGGCCGAGATTTCAAAGGTTTGGTCATAGGCCTTCCAACCCATACGTTGTCGGTCCCAGCCATTCCAGGAGGGCAGTGAACCATTCCACAAGCCCATATTGCTCCAACCGCTGCTCTGCGTGATGAAATACTGGCTTCCATCAACATCTTTCCCACCGCCTGCTGTATGGAAGTTATTGGGGCCATACAATAAGTGCCCGAATTCATGGCGCATGATGTTGTCCGGAGCTTTATTCCCGCCGAATTTGCTGAACGTGTTGGCCCCGTAACCTCCAATCGCCCCGGGGCTACTGGGGTTGACGTTCCCGCTCATGCTGGTGAGATCATTGGCATTCCGGTAGATCAGCACCACGTGGTCGTATTTTCTCGGGGTTTCCAAATTTGAGTTTGTTTTAATGAGGCCGGGTCCGTTGAGTGCACCATTTGTGTCCGACAATATCCACTGGTCGAAATGGTCGATGCTGTTGTGGCTGAACAAGGTGGAGAATGTGCTGTCCATCTGGGCATTTACCGCTGCCAGGGTTGCGGATGTGGCTGATGGTGAGTTCATCAGACCATTGGTAGTTGCCACATGGAAAATGGCCCCATCTGCGGGATTCAGGTAGTCAGCCAGCAACGTGAAGTCTCCAGAGGATGCATAGTGGTAGTACTTGGTCACCATGCCTTGTGGAATGGGGGCAGGGTCTGCATCGAACAGATTGAGGTTCGGGTCGAGGTTGTTGGCCCATATTGGCAGGGCATGCACCGGCCAATGCTCAGTCCCATCCAGGACGGGATCGTCATCAGGGTCCGCATAATCCAGTTCCACCAGTATGATCAACGCCCTGAGTACACCGTGCGGATAGACGTAACGGCCATTCCTGCTTTCATACAGTGCCCCGCCCAATGCCCCGGATCCAGTTATACCGGTTACCTGTGGTTGGTCCTCATGGAGGCATTGGCTGTAGCTGGTAAAAGCAGCGAATAGCAGGTGTGCAAAAGTGCTAATCCACTTTTTCGAAAGTTGCATGGCGTGGTGGGTATTTGGATGAGACCATGACAATGTGGTAAGTGCCGGAACCGAGCAGGGATACGTCCCATGCATGGCTTGCTGCACTCGGCGGGATCATATGGGTATGGATAGAATGGCCCGCGTTGTCAAACACAATGAGTTTCGACTCCTGGCCGTCCAATGGGAAGTTCAGCCATCGGGTTGCCGGGTTGGGCCATACTCCCAGCACTTCTGGCTGTGTGCTTTCCGTCACGCCTATCGTACTCCCATCCCCGGAGAATAAAATGCCAAATGGAAAGAGGAATTGTGATCCTTCATCCATCACCACGTTGTTGGTGATGAGCATGTTGTAGCCGATCCCCGATCCGTCATTGGAATGGAAGAAGAAATAGTCCCCTAACAAGTAGGCTTGGTTGATCAAGCCCTGGTTATACGGCAAATACAGCGCATGGAACAAACTGGTGTCCCACGTGATGGTCATGGGAGGCACCCATTTGATGGCATCAATCGTATTGCCGGTTTCAAAAATCGGATACCAAGAGTAGGGGAATGCCACAGTATTAGTTGAGTCCCAGTTTGCATTCCTTGTAAAGACATGGAATAGACCGTTGCTCATGTCCGTCGGTCCTTCGCCCAACTCATAGTCCACATTTGGCCCAGGCCAAGGATCAACTGGTAATGTGGCTGTCGTATCATACAACAGCCACAACGTATCCCTCGCCCCCGTCCCATCCTCAAAGGCCAGGTGGAAGCGCCAAGTGGGTTGGGCGGTGGTGGTGCAGGCGAGGGCCAGGGCCAAGATGGGGAGGAGGAAGCGGCTATGCATGGCGCCGTGTTTTTGTCGAAGTTACGGCTGTTCCCGGCGGTCGGTGGTCATGTGGCAGCGTTGTTCGCCGGTGGCGCAGGGTCTCGAAGCGAAGACCCTCATATGTTTGAACCGTGACCCAGTGGACGAGCACCTGAAAGGAAGGGGCATGGGAGTTTGTGAAGACCCTAAGCAGTTCAATGAACATGCTGACGCGCAGAGATCACCCCATGCTTCTCCTTGCTCTTCAGAGCCAGAACAGAATGTAGGGCGTTGGCCAGATGATGCCAACAGCCCGAATACCAAGCATGAGAAAAGTGCGACGGAGAGCAATTCCTTCGGGTTCCCGGTCCCAGGGCACGCAAGAAAAACCGCGCCAATGAAGAAACCAACGACCGT
>WBZN01000136.1_pt1 | contig 106401 bp, 100 predicted proteins | sample 5204281 | NCBI WGS metagenome assembly WBZN01 (sample SAMN12344347, study PRJNA552823) | activated sludge metagenome | biome: Activated sludge suspended growth; feature: Nitrification reactor; material: Wastewater; isolation source: activated sludge from nitrification reactor of wastewater... | reverse complement strand
TCCGCTGTATCGCTCGACGGACTGCCTCAGTCGTCCGGGCGCTGCCGTGTAGAACCTGCCCCATAGCTCCTCCCGCCAAGCATGATGGTCAAGCGTACCACCACACTGCGGGATCAAACACCTAGGAAACCGGAATCGTCTGTGGGTTCACGCACTGTCGAAGCCGCGGCATCTTCGTTTCGCATGTCTCCGCCTCCCTGGAAACGCCGCATCGGTAAAATGCAGCCCGCCAACATATTTGAGCCAAGGCCGGCGTCTGGGATTGCATCCCTTTGGGCGATCGCGAGCAGCGTCAGAACGCAGTCTTCGTCGGGGCAAAGACCCTCTTCATCCATTTTCGCGAGCAGAACGCCGCGGCCGAGCAGGAGCCCTTCAGCTGTCCTTCGGAAAAATCAGACTGGATTTGCGCCGTTCAGCCGCCTTGCATATTCCGCAAGGCGTACCGTCTCGCACGTTGCGACGTAGTCGTTGATTTCCCCCTCGTCTTGCGTCGCTACCAAACTCATCGGCATCCAATCGACTGCGATCAGAAGCCGCCTCCCGTCGCTACCGGTAAACAGCAGCCCGGCCGCGACCTCGCATGACGCGCTTGCGTCCGGAGGCGCCTTTCCGGGTTGAGCGGCTCCCTGTGTGTTTGGGTTGTTTCCGACGAGGGTTGGGACGGGCGGAACGTCTTCAATGATGTATTCCACGCGGCGAAGCGCTTCGACGGTCCAGGAGGCGAAAGGCCACGGCTGAAATTCGGCTGGCGGCGTCGGACTCGCGGGTCGCTCGGAGAGCAGACGCCGCCAATCGTCCGGCATATCGCTCGCCAATGGCGGAGGCTCCCAGGCCGCGATCCTTGCCTCCACGGCGTCCAGCGTTTCGAGCGCGAGCGTGAAGACCTCGAACTTGAACTGAAGGTCGCGCTGGTCAACGCAAATGATCCAGATTTTCCCGGAGTCGCCGAGCAACCAGACATTTGAGGTGGACCAGCCAAATCTTTCAGCTGTAAATCCTGTCAGTCCCGCCTCGAGTGCGCTGAGCGCACCGCGATCGCACTGCAGTTCGAATGGCGGGAATTGCTTGGTCACGATGTTTACGACTTTTTCGGTGAGCGCTCAGCGACGAAGAGCGCTCGCCGCCCGCAAACTTCCCCTCAATAAAGTCCCGTCAAATAATAGAAGCCGATCACCACAAAGACCGCCGTCGTCTTCAGGACGGTGACCGCGAAGATGTCCACATAGGAAAGCCTGTGCGTCAGGCCCGTCACCGCCAGAACGGTGATGACCGCGCCATTGTGCGGCAGAGTGTCCATGCCGCCGCTCGCCATTGAGGCGACGCGATGCAGCACCTCCAGCGGAATATGGTGCGCCTCGGCCGCGGCGATGAACTGCTTCGACATCGCCGCGAGCGCGATGCTGAGGCCGCCCGAGGCTGAGCCGGTGATGCCGGCGAGCGTCGAGACGGTGATCGCCTCGTTGACCAGCGGATTGGGAATCTGCGCCAGCGCGTCGCGGATGGTCAGGAACCCCGGCAGGGCTGCGATGACCGCGCCGAAGCCATATTCGGAAGCCGTGTTCATCGAGGCGAGGAGCGCTCCGGCGACCGCGGCCCTGGACCCTTCGGCGAATTTCGTGAGGACGGGCCGGAAGGCGAAGGCGAAGACCGCGAAAATCCCCAGGATCAACGCGCCCTGCACGGCCCATATGGCGGTCAGCGACGCGACGTCCGCCGTGACGGGGGCGGCCATTCCGGCGAGCTGTGCGGTATGTTTCGCGCCATAGGCGGCGGCGATCACGGAGGTGAGCGCGCGGTTGGCGCCGAAGACGATGACCAGCGGCAGGATCGCGATGACCGGATTGACCAGCTTTTCCTGCGGCATAGGCTCCGGTTCGTTGATGTGATTGATCCCGTAGCCCTCGCCGGCCCGGGCCGCCTGGCGACGGCGCCATTCGAGATAGGCGAGCCCCGTCGCCAGAATGAAGACGCCGCCGACGATGCCGAGAATCGGGGCAGCCCATGTCGTCGTCTGGAAGAAGGTCGTCGGGATGATGTTCTGGATCTGCGGCGTGCCCGGCAGAGAATCCATCGTGAAGCTGAAGGCGCCGAGCGCGATCGTTCCGGGGATCAGCCGCTTCGGAATGCCGCTCTGCCGGAACATCTCGGCGGCGAAGGGATAGGCCGCGAAGACGACGACGAACAGCGAAACGCCGCCATAGGTCAGGATCGCGCAGACGAGCACGATCGACAAAATCGCGCGGCTCTTGCCGACGACGCCGATGACCGAGCTGACGATCGATTTCGAGAAGCCCGAAAGCTCGATGACCTTGCCGAAGATGGCGCCGAGCAGGAACACCGGGAAATACAGCTTCACGAAAACGACCATCTTTTCCATGAAGAGGGAAGTGAAGATGGTCGGGACCGTCGCCGGATCCGTCGCAAGAACGGCGAGCATGGCGGCGATCGGCGCGAAGAGAATGACGCTGAAGCCGCGATAGGCGACGAACATCAAGAGGAACAGCGCGGCGAGCGCGATCAGAAAATTCATGTGCCTCCCCCAGGCGCAAATTCTTCAGGCGGCGCTTCGGCGTCCGTCGCCGGCTCGCCCCGGGCCCCTCGTCCAATCCTGGCGGAGAGCGGCGGCGCCAGATTTTCATCGCGGCAGGTTACGCTGCATTGCGTCCGTGTCAAAGACTGTCGTTGGCTTTGCTTTTAGCTGACGTTGTTCTTGCTGGTGCGGCGGCGGGCGGCTCGACCAGCCCTTGCCGTTTCCTTGGCTCAGGCGCGGCGGCGCGTCCGATCGTCACCGATCTCGCGGTGATCGAACCGACGCTCGACGGCCTCGTGCTGCGCGAGCGGGCTCCGGGCGTTTCGGTCGAGGAGATCCTCGAGGCGACCGCGGCGCGGCTGATCGTGCCGGCGCATGTGCCGGAGATGGACATTCGCACGCCGGCCGTCGCCTGAGGGATCAATGCGTGGCGGCGCTGAAGTCGCTCGGCTGAACGGAGAACTCGACCGCCTCGATCAGCGCCTCGCCGGCAAGGGTCATCAGCTGCACGCGCAGCGGCGCGACGACGTGAGCGCGGGGGATCGGCGCGAGCCAGACCTCGATCTGCCTGTTCTCCGCCATGAAACGCGTCGACCGCGAATCCCGCTTATGACCCGCGATCGGCGTGTAGCGCGCGGCGCAGACCGAGACCGGACCCGAATAGCCCCCAAGCTCGACATTGCGCGTGCTGCGATACATCAACGTGATGTCGAAGCGCACGAAGCCGTCATAGACGGGAATCCTGCGGTTGCACGCGGCCGGGCCGACGAGCGGCTGGCCGTCTGCAACCGGCATGATGAAGGCGCTCGTCGGATCAAGAATATTGCGCTTGTTCGATTCGGTCACAGGCACGCGGCCGTCGCGATCCTCCCAGGGCGGCGAAATATCGACGGCGCGGACATTGCCGCCGGGCAGCGCCATGCGCACCGTCCGGCTTTCGCGCGAATTGGCGGAGGTCGTCGCATAGGTCGCGGGAATGACCGCGCCGGGGCGCATCGTGCCGGTCGAGGTCAGGGCCATTTTCACGTCGGCGACCATGGCGGCGACGCCGGTCAGCTTGGCGTTGAAGTCGATCCTGTATTTGTCATCAAGCGAGCTGACCGCGGCGGCCTCGCCGATGTGCAGCCCGACAAGGCTCACGGAATAGCGCGCGCGGACGATTTCGGCCTGCGCCGGAGAGAGGCTCCCGAGAAAAGAGAGCGCGCCGGCCGTGAGGGAAATGAGAAGGCCGGCGGTCCGGACCACGGGACGAATCAAGAACGCTCTCCTCGGCGCGGCGCACGCGCCTTGATGAATGTGCGGGCGAATCGCCGCTCTGTCGCAAAGTCTTTGCCGCGCAGGGTCGTGCCTGCGCGGAGTCTCGTCCGGAATGTCGGCAAAATTTTGCAAGGAGGTCAAGATCGAAGGCCGTTCTCCCAAAGGCCGCCGCTCGCGGCCTGCGAGGTGGCGGGCGCAAGATTTTCTTTGTAAGCTTTCCGCAGCGCCATCCGAGCCTTGGGAATCACCGGCGATCATGCAAAACCGTCAGGCCCACGCATTCAGCGCCACGCGCGGCGCCGCTTTCCTCTGCTGGCTGACGGCTTGCGCGGCGGCGCTTCCGGCGCTGGCGCTCGATAATCCACAAGCCGTCGGCCAATGGGATCTGACGCTGGACGGAAGCTCTAAGACCTGCCGCCTGACGCTGCGCGGCGAGCAGGTCCATGGCGGCAATTATGTCGGCATTCCGGCCGGCTGCCGCCGCGCGTTGCCGGCGCTCGCCAACGTCATCGCCTGGACGCTCGCGGCCGGCGGCGAGATCGATCTCGCCGACGTCTATGGGGCGCCGCTCCTGAGCTTCTTTCCGAAAGACGGGGGCGCCCTCGCGGCGACCGGACCGCAGGGCGAGACCTACAAGCTCACTTTCGCGGCCAGCGCGCCGCAGCCGGCCCATGCGCCCGCCCAGTCGGCCGGCGCGGCCGAGCCAGCAGCGGCCGCAGCCAAGACCGCGACGCGCCTCAGTCTGCGCCCGGCCGACGTCGCCGGCCGCTATGCCGTGCTGCGCGAAGCCGGCCGCGACACCGGCTGCATGGTGACCCTCGATCAATCGAGCAAGGCGTATCTCGCCCCGGCCTGTCGCGATCAGGGGATCGTCACCTTCGATCCAGTCGGCTGGCGGCTTGCCGGCTCCCGCCTCGTCCTAACCGCGCGCAAGGGGCATACGACGCAGCTGGATCTTCAGCCGGACGGAACCTGGCTAAAGGACGCGACGCTCGGCAACGGCAAAAGTCTTGGGCTGAAGAAGCTGTGAACCATCGTTCGGCGCGCCTGTTTCGTTCGGCGACAGGACGGCGGCTTGATCGAAACAAAGCCAATCGCGGCGAAGGAACAAAGCTTGACCGCCTAGGTTCAGGGGCTCGTGGGAGCTGGACGCAGGCGGTCGCCCTTGCATTCGCTCGGCCGTGCAGGAGCTCAGCCGCCGTTTCGATATACGTCTCCGCTTCCCGTGCGCGGTGCGTCGCTGGCGGAAAGAACACGCCGCCTCGCCCGTTCGGCCATGACGCGACGCGAGCGCTCGCATTTCTCTGATGCGGGCGAGCGACGCAAAGGAAGTCGACATGCGGGCTCAGGTCCTCACCGCTTTTGGCGGGCCGGAGAATTTAACCGTGGAGGAGACCGAGATGTTCAAGGGCGTTCTGATCGAAAAAACCGACACGGGATCGAAGGCGGAGCTCGCCACGATCGACGATGGCGCGCTGCCCGAGGGCGACGTGACGGTTCGAGTGCAGTGCTCGACCCTGAACTACAAGGACGGACTTGCGATTACCGGCAAGGCGCCCGTGGTCCGGAGCTTTCCCATGGTGCCCGGCGTCGACTTCGCTGGCGTGGTCGAAGAGAGTTCCCATTCCGGATTCAAGGCCGGCGATGCGGTGATCCTCAATGGCTGGGGCGTTGGCGAACTGCATTGGGGGGGCCTCGCCGAGCGCGCCCGGGTCAAGGGCGAGTGGCTGATGCCGTTGCCTCGCGGATTTACGCCGGAGCGCGCGATGGCGCTCGGGACGGCTGGCTATACGGCCATGCTGAGCGTGATTGCGCTGGAGCGGCATGGCGTGACGCCAAACAAAGGCGATATTCTCGTCACCGGCGCGTCAGGCGGGGTGGGCGGCACGGCGATCCTGCTCCTCGCCAGGCTCGGCTACCGCGTCGTCGCCTCGACCGGCCGCATGAACGAAGCGGATTATCTGCGTGAGCTTGGCGCCGTTGAAATTATCGACCGGGCCGAGCTGTCCGCGCCCGGCAAGCCGCTCCAAAAGGAGCGCTGGGCGGGCGCGATCGACAGCGTCGGCAGCCATACGCTCGCCAATGTCTGCGCGGGGATGCGCTACGACGGCGTGGTCGCGGCCTGCGGCCTCGCGCAGGGGCTCGACTTTCCGGCGACCGTCGCGCCGTTCATCCTGCGCGGCGTGACGCTCGCGGGGATCGAGAGCGTCTACCGGCCGATGCCCGACCGCATGGAAGCCTGGCGCCGGCTCGCCCAAGACATCGACTTTTCCCGGCTCGACAAAATGAGCCGCCAAATCCCGCTCTCCGAGGCGATTCCGACGGCCGCCGAGCTGATCGCCGGCAAGGTGCGCGGGCGCGTCGTCGTCGAGATCGGGTAGGTCGCTCTCCGGAAAAACGCCGTCTGATGGCAGACGGCGTTATCCTCAGGGGTTGCGGCGCGAGAAGGATACCGCATAGGCGGCCGCGCGCGTATCGACCAGCGGATCGTCCGATTGCTGGATGCCGTCGATGAGAGCGCTGGGCACGAACAGCAGCTTCTTTTGCGCGTCGAGGCTGTCGGGGACGGCCTTGGAGATTGTGAGCGTCCCGAGATCGACGAGTTTGCGGTCGTCGGGCCAGGGTTTTGACGGGTCCTTGGTCTGGTCGCCGGGCGCTGCGAGCTGTGCCTTCAGGTGGAACGCAACAGGCCCGTCTTTGAGCCGGCTCGTCAGATCGTCGATGAGGAAGTCAGGCGATTTCGCCGCCGCATCCTTCGGATCGAGATGGACGATTTTTTCGGGGATGATCTGATAGCGCACAGCCTGTTTCTCGCCCGCCGCGTTGACAAGAATGAAGGCGTTGATCCCGTAATATTCCTCATGCGCGAAACTGTCCGGCGTATGCGCCGACCCAAAGGCCAGCGGCACGCTCGGATGGGCCGAGACGAATTGTTCGAGCGGCGTTGGATGAGCGGCGTCGGGCGGACTCTGGGAAAGCGCCGTCAAAAGAGCGAGGAATTCCTCGCCCGTCGCGACGGGAAAGAAGTGCAGCGAGTTCATCACCATGTCCGTCTCGCCGCCATCGGGTAGATGATATTTGATGGCGATTCCGTGTGGGTTGGCGTCGCCGATTCCATCAGGGACGTTTGGAAGGCCGGTGTTGTCGGAGAACCGGACTGTGACCGGGATGCTGGCGCCAGAAAAGATTGCGGCCTTGCTTAATTTTGCCGCTTCCGGAGTGGCGGCGAAGCTTCCTTCGGCGACGACGCCCTTCGCGTGCTGGGCGCGAAAGCCTGGATGGACGCCAAATATTTTATTCATGACGTCGACGAGCCTGGTCGGCAGATCAGCTTCCTGCGCTGGGGCGGGCAGCGCGCCCACACATAGCGTTGCTGCGACGACGAGGACTTTGACTTTTGTCTTTATCATGCGTCTCTCCCGGCAGGTTGGCGTACGTCGCAGCCTGCTGAATACAGGCCTGCTTCAAAGAAGCCCTGTTGAGTTATCACGCCGGAGATTTTCCGGGCAAGCGCGGGCGTCGCGGCAAAGCCTATTCGGGGCGCTTCAGCGAGCAGACGATCTCCCGCGGGAGACAGGCGATCGCCGGCGTCGAACACGCAGGTTTGACCCCGCCGCGCCGCGACCAGGGTCGGTCCGGGCGAGTGGGACGCGGGACCTTGCGACAGACGGCGCAGGAATCGGTCCATTCGAGGCAGTCAGCGTTCGTGCGACCAAAATTTTGCAGCGTCGGCGCGCCCTTTCGCGCGGAGGGCTTCGCCGGCGCGTCGGCCGACGCAGGCGGCGTGAGGCGGACAGAGCTCCAAATGGTGAGCGCCGCGCACGCGGCTAGTCCGACGATGACCCTCGGCATAAGATAGTTCGGCGAGCGGGGCAGGCGAGCTGCGGGCGGATGATGATAACGCCTTTTCGGCGCCGATGCGCGTTCTGGATCCGGGCGCGAGAAGGCGGGCAGGATCCAGATGGCAGCTGGCCGCAACCATCAACAGCCCTGTAGAGACGGCGCGGGTGGCGACGGGCCACGAGCATCATCACCGTGGTGTCGTCATGAGCGAAGCCGCCATGTTCCGCCAGTTTCTTTTTGCCGCCCGTGTAAACGGCGCCGACGTCGGCGCCACAATGATGTTGCGTGCGCGGATCGAATGCCGGATTGTGAAGCGTCTCCGGACGAGCGAGGTCCCGGCCGGCCATTGCTTCGCGCGGCTTCGGCCCCATTGCCGTTTGTGGCGGGTCATGCTAGGGCGCGGACGATGCTCGAAGGCCTGCCCCCCAATAACGCCGCCTACGTGATGCGCCTTTCCTGTGACGAGGCGACCGCGCGCGCTGTCGCCGACATCATCGTGGAGACCTTCGATCCGGCCGACGCCGCCGTCGCCGCCTTCGAGGAGGCGCCCTCGACGAAGGATTGGAAAAGCGGCCTATGGCTTGTCGAGGCCTTTTTCGGGGAAGCGCCGGACGAGGGGAATGTGCGGGCGCTGGTCGCCGCCGCCGCCGGCGAGGACGCCGTTGCGCGCCTTGTCTTCGGCCGCATCGACGCGCGGGATTGGGTCGCCTCCTCGCTTGAGGGCTTAAAGCCCGTGCGGGCCGGCCGCTTCGTCGTGCACGGGTCGCATAGCCGCGACGATGTGGGGCACAATGAAATCGCTATTGAGATAGAAGCCGCGCTCGCCTTCGGCACCGGCCATCATGGGACAACGCGCGGCTGCCTTCTGATGCTCGACCGCATCGCGCGCCGCCGGCGTCCGCGTACGATCCTCGATATAGGCACGGGCACGGGCGTGCTCGCCATCGCGACGGCGAAACTGTTCAAGCGGCCGATTCATTCATGCGACATTGACAGGGTATCGGTGGCGGCGGCTGCCGAAAATGCGCGGCGCAATCGCGTCGGCGCGTTCGTCGATCCGGTGGAGGCGAGCGGCGTCGCCCATCCCGCGCTGCGCAGGGGCGCGCCTTTCGATCTCGTCTTCGCCAATATTCTGGCGCGGCCACTCTGCGCCCTCGCGCCGCAGATCGCCGAGGTGACCGAGATGGGAGCGGACGTCATCCTCTCGGGACTGCTCGCCCGCGACGTGCCGGCCGTTCTCGCGGCCTATCGCGCGCAACGCATCGTCCTCGGCAGTCGGCTCGACATCGAGGGGTGGGCGACGCTGCTCATGCAGCGGCGCGGCTGACGTCGATTGCGCCCATTTGCGGGAACTCTCCCCGGCGCGGGCGGCAACGGCCGCCGGGCGCCGGCGAGAGCAGGGGCTTTAGGCTCGCTTCTGCCGGGAGGAATACCGAAAACGCCCGGCTTGCTTCAGAAGGTCAGCGCTCCGGTCAGGTCGCCGATCGGCGCGCCGCCTTGCTGTTTGATTGCCTTGTCGCGCGTCTCGACTCCTTCGAGCGCAGGCAAGCCATAGCGCTTTGTCAAGAACCGCAGGATCGACGTGGTGTCGTAGCGCGTGTGGTCGACATAGCCTTTTTTCGAGAAGGGCGAGATGATCAACGTGGGGATGCGAGAGCCGGGGCCGAAGCGATCGGCTTTCGGCGGCGCTATATTGTCCCAGAAGCCGCCGTTCTCGTCATAGGTGACAACGACCAGCATGTTCTTCCACTGCGGGCTTTTTTCGAGATGTTTGATGATGTCCGCTATGTGCTGGTCGCCGGACAGAACGTCGGTATAGCCGGGGTGTTCGTTGAGATTGCCTTGCGGCTTGTAGAACGAGACCTGAGGAAGCGCGCCCGCATCGATTGCGGCGATGAATTTGTCGCCGTTCAGGCCGCCGTCGAGCAGGTGTAAACTGCGGGCCTGCGTTCCCGGCGCGTATTTTGCGTAATAGTTGAACGGCTGGTGGTGGTACTGGAACATTGGAACCGGCGAGGCGTTCTTGCCGTCGAGCGCCACCTGCCAAGCCCCGCTGTACCACGCCCAACTCACACCGGCGTTGCTCAACAGATCGCCGACCGTTGTCTGTGTCTGCGGCGGCAGCGTTGTCGGCTTGTTCGGATCGGCATAGGCCGGGTTCTGTCCGGCGGCGGGCGCGTTGGCGCTCGGCTGGTAGGGCGGCTGCATCGTGTTGACGGCGTAAAAGTCCGGCGTGATGTTGCCGTCATTGACGAATTTGGGCGGCCCGTCCATCGCCGAAGCGGGAGAATTCGCGGCGGTCTTCAGCGACACGCCGTCAGGGTTCACCACGGCGATCAAGCCGGCGGCTGGGCTCTTGTCCGCGTCCGGGTATTTCGGAGCGCATGAGCAGATCAGGTACTGGTGATTGAGGAAGGAGCCGCCGAAAGCCCCCATGAAGAAATTGTCGGCGAGCGTGTAATGCTGCGCGACGCTCCATAACGGCAGTTTCTGTCCGTGATAGTGGCCCATGACGAGCGCGCCGGAATCGGCCCAGGCCACGAAGCGGTCGTTGAGGCCGTTGTTGATCTGCATTTGATTCTGGTAGAACCGATGCCAGAGATCTCTCGTCGGGACGGCGAGCGAGATGTTGAAGCCTTTCGGATTGTCGAGCGCAAAGGGCGCCGGATTGAGATGTTCGGTCTGGGCCTGGGTGATCGCTGGAACGACGCCCGGAGCGGTGAGGCCCGACCAGATCGGCGGCAGCTCCTTCAGAACAGAGCCGTCGCGATCCTTCTGCGCCTTGAAAAGGTGCTGCACATATTCGTAATGCAGATTGCTGGCGCCTGGAAACTTGCCGTAGAGATTTTCAAAGCTGCGGTTTTCCGCATAGATCACGACCACTGTCTTGATCTTGTAAATGCCGTGGGTGGCAAGCGCCGGCGAGGCGAGGGCGGCCGCAGCCGTCGCCCAGATGACAAGACGCGTATTCATGATAGTCCCCCTCTCGGACCAATGACGGCAAGAGGGATAAACGAGCCTCGCAACAGGATTTTGACATTCTGTAGCGTCATCGGATTGTCACGACGTTCGCCTTATGTTGGCGCCGCTTCACAGGCTCGGTTTAGGCCATGAATCCTTTTGCGCCTTCTGTGTGGGTCGGTCGGGCGTGGCTTCTCGCCGCCGTCCTCGTCGTCGTGAGCCTCATCGCATTTTCACGGCCGCAAGCGCGCGAAAACGGCGGCGCCGTCGCGGCCGGCCGGTCTCGCGCGAGCGTCTATCACGAAGTGCAAAAGCTTGCCGACCTCGGGAGAAAGATGTTCGCTGATCCCGCGCTTTCGGGGTCAGGCCGCATGTCCTGCGCCACGTGTCACGACCCGGCGAACGGCTTTTCGCCGGCGAACGCGCTCAGCGTGCAGCTCGGAGGCGCAACCCTCGACCAGGCGGGAACGCGCGCGGTTCCCACATTGACCTACAAGCAGACGACGCCGCCTTTCACCGAGCATTTCCACGAAGCGGACGACGATGGCGACGAAAGCGTCGACGCCGGGCCGACGGGCGGATTGACCTGGGACGGCCGCGTCGATCGCGCCAGTCAGCAGGCGCTGATTCCGCTCCTCTCGCCGAATGAGATGGCCAACGCCGATCGCGCCGCTCTCGTCGTGACGCTCGATCAACGTTACGGAGCATCCTTGCGCGCCGCCTTTGGCGAGACCATGCCAAAAGGCGACGAGGCAGTTCTTCTTGCGGCCGCCAAGGCGCTGCAAATCTATCAGGAGGACTCCACACAGTTCTTCCCCTACAGCAGCAAATATGACGCCTATCTCAGGGGGCAGGCCGCGCTGAGCGACAAGGAGAAACATGGGCTCGAACTGTTCGAGGATCCGGCGAAAGGCAATTGCGCGAGCTGCCATCCGAGCGCGCAGCAGAGGCCCGGCACGCTTCCGCAACTGACCGACAATGGTTTCATCGCGCTCGGGCTGCCGCGCAATACCGCCATTCCGGTGAATAGGGATGCGGCCTATTTCGACCTTGGCTTGTGCGGCCCGCAACGCGCCGATTTGAAGGACAGGCCGGAGTATTGCGGGCTTTTCAAAACGCCGACATTGCGCAATGTAGCCCTACGCAAGGCCTTCTTTCATAACGGCGCCGTCCACAACCTGCGCGGTGCGGTCTCGTTCTACGTTGAACGCGACGTGAAGCCGGAGAAATGGTATCCGCGGCGGCCGGATGGAAGCGTCGACAAGTTCGACGATTTGCCGGCGCAATATCATGACAACGTTAATACGGACCCGCCCTTCGGCGGCAAGCCGGGCGACGCGCCGGCCCTGACCGAGGCGGAGATCGACGACCTAGTCGCTTTCCTCGAGACCCTGACCGACGGCTACGCGGCGCCGATCCAGGATCAGGCGGGCCGCTGAAGGGGGCGCCGGACTCGAAACGCGCCGGCCCTCGCAAGCCGAGAGCGGCTACTTGACCGCGGCGCCGGCTGGATAGGCGAAGTCCATGACGGGGGCGTCCGCAATCCCGCGCTCCAACCGGTCGAAAGCGTCGATGACGAGATCCGCCGGAACCATTTCCGTCAGCCTGCAGTATGACGTCGCGCCGCTGCGGAAACTGCCGTTCTCCGATAGCTTGTTGACCGGCGCCCCGCCGCCGCAAACCGAGAAATATTCGCAGGACTTGCGGCAAATCTCGACGCCCGCGGCGATGTCGCGCGTCATCGCCGCCATCGCCTCGCTGCCGAGCATGGCGTCGAGCGAGTCGGTGCGGATGTCGCCAATGATGAAGTCATTGTAGTCCGCGTTCTTGAGGCCGAGAAGCTCGGGGGAGAAGCTCGAGACCGCGCCGTCGCAGGCGACGTTCAGCATGCCGAGCGGCTCGACCTGCGTGTTCCCCATGTCGCAACTCCCCGGCCGGAAGATGCGCGGCAGCATGTCGTCGATCTCGCGGATGAACCGCACGCGGCCGCTCTGGCGCGCCAGCGTCCAGAACCGGCTGAGGAAATCGCGGAAGAGGCGTTCCGCGTCGCCCGCCGAAAACAGCTCGGAGACGTGGGCGCCTTCGGATTCCTCCACATTGAAGCAGATGTCCTCGATCTCTTCCGAGAGATAGAAGTCGAGCATGGCTTCGGGCGCCTTCATGCTCTCGCGCGAGAGCACGGAGATGACATGGAACGGCACGTTCTCCTGCCGCAGCAGCCTGATCCCCGCGATCGTCCGGTCGAAGGTGCCACGTCCCGAGCGCGTCATGCGGTTGGCGTCATGCAGCGCCTGCGGTCCGTCGACGCTGACGCCGACGCCGACATTCCAATCCTTGAACAGCGCGCAGCATTCCGGGGTTATCAACATGCCGTTCGTCTGAAAGGCGTGGCGCACCTCGACCGAAGGCGGCCGCAGCGCCTCGATCGCTTTGAACGCGGTCTCGTAGTAGGACACCGGCAGAACCAGCGGCTCTCCGGCGTGCCAGATGACCGTCAAGCGCTCGCAGGCCCAACCGGACGCGAAGACCTTGGCGAACAGCGTCGCGATGGTGCTCTGCTCCATCGTCGTCTTCAGATCGCGCTGCGGCAGGTAGCAGTAGCGGCAGTTGATGTTGCAGAACGGGGTCGGCTGCACGACCACCGTTTCGATGATCGGCGTTGTCGCGGCGGTCGGCGGCGCTGTCGGCATGGCGCGCTCTCAAGGCTCCGGGTGGGCCGCGCCTACCAGTTGCGCCAATTCCTCCAGCCGCCATTGCGCCAGCCGCCATTGCGCCAGGGATGCCAACCGCCGTTGCGCCAGGGATGCCAGCCTCCGTTGCGCCAGCCCCAGCCGCCATTGCGCCAGCCGCCGTTGCGCCAGCCCCAGCCGCCGTTGCGCCACCAGGCTTTCAGAACGTTGGGATAGCCCTCGGCCTTGTCCGCCAGCTCGGCGTTCGCGTCTTCGCCGGTGATTTCCGAGACGCCGTCGCGAATCGCTTTCAGCCGGGCGGCGACTCCTTCGCCGGATCCTGCGGCGGCGGCGCCGGATAACGGAAGCGCCTCGGCGCGAACGGCGGCCAAAGCCACCGAGACGCCCAATGCGCCTGCCGGCAGGAGAACGGAGAGAGCATCCAATGTGCGATTGCGCATAAGCCTTCTCCCCTATCATCGTGCCTGCCGGAGATAATGGCCCGGCGGCTCCAACTGTCAAATAACGAAGGGCCCATTCGCGCGAAAAACGCTGCGGCGCGCGCCCGGCCAGAGCGCATGCCGCTGATCAGAAAGTTTGACGCCGCGCAAGCGTGTTCAGGAGAACATCTTGGCGCGGGCGAAGGCAAGACGCAAATGGGTGACCGTAATGGCGCGCAGCCCGGCGACGTCGGCGCTCATGACGATCGCCGCATAAACGACGACGCCGGCGGCGATCTGGGCGATCAGAGTCACAATGCCCGGATCGTGCTCGCGCATCGGCAGCAACGCCGCCGACATCGCAGCATTGGCGAGGATGATGGTTGTGACGTCGCGCGCGCGCGGCCATCTTGGCCTCGCCGCGCCGGCGAAACCAACCAGCGTGACCATTGAGGCGAGAAGGGCGCCGGCCTGCGCGATGGCGAGCGTCGAGGCGCCGCCGCCACGCGGCAGAGCGAGGATCAGCAACGGATCGACGACGCAGGCGACGAGAGCGCCGACGATCAGCGGCGCCGTCTTCTTTTCGAGCTGGAAGATGGGCGCGATCGCATATTGGATGATCGCCATGCAGAACAGCCCGGTCATCATCAACGGCAGGAGGATGCCGAAATGGCCGCGAAACTGCTGCGGCACGATCAGCAATTCGATCGAAGGCAGGGTCAACCATATGCCGGTGCAGGCGGGCAGCACCATCGCGAAGACGATCGTCATATTGCGGCCGATCTGGCGGCGCGCCTCCTTGGGGCCGCGCAGCTCATGGGTTGCGACCGCGATCTGGAACAAAACGATGTCGAGCGCCGAGCCGACCGCCTGGACCGCCTTCGAGCCGAAGTCATAAGCGAGCGAAAACTGGCCGGTCTCCGAGAAGCCGTAAAAAACCGCGACGATCGACCGGTTGGCGAGCGGAATCGACAGATAAAGGAGATTGGCGGCGACGATCGGAAGGCTGTAGCGCATCAGCGATCGTGCGATCGGTAGGCTCGCCAGCCGCGGGTCCGAGGTTGGATCGACGAGCGCCGCGCGGGCCGTGACGATCGAGCCCGCCAGGCTGACGACGCCGCCGATCAGGGTCATCCGCGCCGAGCCGAACCAGAAGGCGCCCCCGCCCATCAGGATGAAGGTGAGAATATTCTTCACCAACGCCAGCCGCGCGAAGAGCCGGTCGTGGAAGCGGGCGCGGACGAGAGCGGTGTAATAATCGAAGAGACCGTTGGCGATGGCGACGCCAAGGGCCAGAATGATGAGCCCATTCGTCAGGGTGAAAGTGACGCCCGAAAACAGGAGCAGGCAGGCGCTGACCGAGAGCCCGACGGCTATGAAGGCGAAACCGAAGTCGAGCGTCGCACGGAGCGCCGGGTCTTCGCTGCGGATGCGCTCGGAGTAGAATCGCGTCGCGCCGAGACGGACCCAGTCGAAAAAGGCGGTCTGCACCGCTATCGCCGTCGCATGGGCGAGGGCGAAACGGCCATATTCCTCGGGGCCGAGAAATTTCGCGACCAGAAGGCCGACCGCGAAATTGAACAGGATATTGCAGAAGAACGCGAAAAAGACCGTCATTGCGGCGCCCGATCGCGTTCGCTCTGGCGGCCAAAATACTCGCGGCCTGCGGGGGAATGAGGCTCAAGGCGCGGCGGCTGGGCAGTGGCGGGACAGCGCATGCGCGCGGGAGCGACCCTTGTCCCGAACGTGAGCGGAGCCGAGCAAGCGGCGGGCCTGAGTGCTCTCTTTCGACGATGCGACGATTCGAAGCTCATGGAAACCGGCTGAAGCCCGCTCTGTCACCGCGGTTTTTCGATTGACGACGCGCGCGCGCCCGCGTCAAGGGGAAAGCGCTCACGTCGAGTTGACGAACTTCCGTCGGGTCAGGCCGGTTGCAGCCGCCCCCCCGCTTCCTCACCGGTCGCGAACCGGCTAGAAACGCTCATGCCGAACGACGTCACGCTTCCAGCCGCCGCGCTCGCAGGGCTTCTTTCTTTTCTCAGCCCCTGCGTTCTGCCTCTCGTGCCGCCCTATCTGACCTTCATCGCCGGCACGACGATCGAGGAGGTGGCGACGCAGCGCGAGAGCCGGGCGCGGCGCGACATCATGATCGCCGCCGCGCTCTTCGTCCTCGGATTTTCAACGGTCTTCGTCGGGCTCGGCGCGACGGCCTCCATCGTCGGCCAGGCGATGCGCGAGCATTTGCGGCTTCTGTCCATCCTTGCAGGGGCCGCGATCATCGTCATGGGCCTGCACTTTCTGGGCGTGTTCCGCTTCGCGCTACTCTACCGGGAAGCGCGGCTCGATGTGCAAAAGCCGATTGGCGCCTGGGGCGCCTATGTCATGGGACTTGCCTTCGCGCTCGGATGGACGCCCTGCATCGGGCCGATTCTCGCGGCGATCCTCGCCGTCGCCGCGTCGCAGGAAACGGCGGGGAAGGGCGCAGGGCTGCTCGCGGTGTATTCGCTCGGGCTCGGTCTGCCGTTCTTTCTGGCGGCGCTGGCGATCGAGCCTTTCATTCGCGGGATCAAACGCTTCCGGCGCCATTTCGGGGCGGTCGAGCGCGTTGTCGGCGTGCTCCTCGTTCTGACCGGCGTCGCCTTCCTCACTGGCTCGGTCCAGGACGCCTCGTTCTGGCTGCTGCAGACGTTCCCGCGGCTCGCGACGATCGGGTAATAGTCCCGCCCGTTGCTGCAAACTGCCGGTCCTTCGGGGCGTCTGGCAACTCTGGTTCCAGGCCCTGCTTCTTCAGGCGAACGCTCTGTCTATGTGCGATGAAGCACATTGGCGCACGCGCCTGCTACCTAGGGAACAGATCGTTTTCCGGCATTCAGCGCGTTATCTCTCGCCAATCGAATACGAAAGGAAACGCAATGAGCTAATCAAACTTACCTAAGCTGCAAACCGTCCGCCAAAGCGGGGCAACTCCACGATCTTACTGACGAGGAAAGGGATCCTCGCCGCAACCGCGCTAGGTTCTCGCTCCATTTAGGCCACGGGATCTGAGGCCTCGTCCGGCACGAACTTGCCGCAAACAACGCGGCCCTTGGGCTGCTCCGCGGTCGCCTTCGCGTCCTGGGTGGCCTGAGGCGGCGCCTCGGCGGCATTCTGTCTGGTGCTTCCAGCTTTCTTGAAGGCCGTTGTGTCTTCCTGATCCCGATCGGCCGAGCAGCCCCAGTCGAGCGGCTCGTCCTGCACATAGCGCTTGCCGAGCCGGAATGCCGTTTCCGCCTTGGTTAGCTCCCCGCCGAGGTAGAAGGCGTGCGCGCCATCGTTAGCAATGTCGAGATCCTGGAAGAAGGCCATCGCGTCGGCGCCTACCTTGTGGATCGCGCGATTGTAGATATGGACGCCGTCCTCGGCGACGGCGATGCGGTAGTTGGGGTCGCGAACCTCGGCGGCCAGCGCGGCGATTTCGTCCGGGGTCTGGACGAAGGGCCGCTTCTCATGGAGCCCCAGCAATTCCCGGCCAAACCCCTTGGGCAGCGCGGCCTCGGCCTTGGCCGCATACATCACCCGTCGCGCCGCGTCGTGTTCCTCCACCGTGCGGCGAGTGTGGTTGGAGACGTTGACGATCAGGACGTTGCGGACCGACAGCTCCGAGCACATGCCCGCAAGCAAAGCCGTAACGCCGAGGCTGTCCGCCTCAGTCAGCTCGGTCAGGTTGCCGGTGCCCATCATCATTTCAATGTTCGGCCAGCGCTTGCGGACGTCGTTATAGCGGGAGACCGACTCGACGAAGCCGAAATGTATCGGCTCCAGGATCGGATCGGCGATGTAAGGCAGGCGAGCCTTTTCCATCCGCTCGATCGCCCGGTCAAGGGAAGGCATGTCGTCCGGCCGCATCGGCACAATTACCGGCACGGCTTCGATCTCGAAGGCGAGATTGAGGGTCTCCTCGTTGAGGCTGAGGAGATAGTCCGCGCCAGCCTTGGCGCCGCGCGTCAGTTCATCGAGCGAGAATGAGTCGACGCTCACGGTCAGGCCCGCGCGCTTCAGCTCGCGAACCGCATCATCGAGATGCGGAAACGGCGTATCGGGCAGGCCGCCGATATCGATTACGTCAGAGCCGCGGCGGGCGAGGTCGAGGCCCTTCGCCACGATCTGGTCCACGGTCATCTTCGAGGCGTCGACCATCTCCGAGAAGATGCGCAGGTCGTGCTTGGAAAGATCGACCTTGCGGCCCGCAAGTCCGAGGAACGCCGGAAGGTCGACGATCTCGTCCGGTCCGCGCTCCACGGGCACCTTGAAATGCTCTGCGAGAGCCTCCCTATTCGCGCGGCAGCGGCCCGGCAGGACGATGCGGGTCGTTCCCTCGGGGATCGTAATGCGACGCTTGATGATGTCCTCGGTCATTAGCGCCGCGACCTTCACTCCGGCGTCGGCGATCGACCAAATGAAGCGATCGGTCGGCAGCGTTTTCGCGACCTTCTCCAAGCGGGCATGAGCAAGCTTGCCCGTGATGAAGACAAGGCGCTCACGCTTGCCCGGCGGCTCAGCCGCCGCCTGCTCTGCTTCAGCCACAGTCAGTCATGCCGCTCCTGCCCCAGCTTGCAACGCCACTCCGGGGTGTATATCAACATACTCTCGGTAGTATATAGGGCGCATTGGAGAGGCGCAATGCCCTACACCCCAGACCACAAGAAGCGAGCTCTGACGCGTCTCAATCGCATCAAAGGCCAAGCCGACGCCCTCGAGCGAGCAATCTTGGCCGGGGCCGAATGCCATTTGCTGTTGCAGCAGATCGCCGCCCTTCGCGGGGCTGCCGGCGGGCTGATGGCTGAGGTGCTCGAAAGCCACCTGCGTGACACATTCGGCCATCACGCGGAGACGCCAAAGCCTACGTCACCCGGTGACCTGGACGGCGTCATGAAGATCCTGCGAACGTATCTGAAATAGCCACAGACGATCTCGAAGGGGCAGAAGCCATTTGCGCGCAGCCGCCGCCGGGAAGCAAGAAGGCGGTTTGTCGTCGAAACGATAGAGATCAGCAGCCCGAAATCTGGCGAAGCCTGCACTTCTCAGAGCAATGCTGCGAGCTCCGCGATAATGGGACCGGTCATGTAGTTGATTATCGCCGCCGCCGTCGTTTGTAGCCGCCGCGCCTCGCGTTTCCTACATCTCCTTGCCCAGCTGATAATAACTGATGCGCCCGTCGGGGCCCTTCTTCCAGACGAAGACCACATAATCGGCGCGGGTGACGTCGCCCTTCTTGTCGAAAGAAATGTCGCCGATCACCGTCTTGAAGCGCATGCCGGAATGAATGGCCTTGGCGACCTCCGCCGGATCGAGCGACTTCGCCGCTTCGGCTGCCTGCTTGATGACTTCGACCGAGGCGTAGGAATAGAGCGTGTAGGTCTCCGGATTGAAGTTCTTGGCCTTGAACTCCTCGACCACCTTCGCGGCTTCCGGCCGGTCGCGCGGGTCCGGCGGAAAAGTCATGAAGGTGCCCTCGACGCCCGGGCCGGCGATGGCGGCGAACTCGTCGGAGGCGACGCCGTCGCCGCTCATCATCACGGCCTTGACGCCCTGGTCGCGCATCTGCCGCAAGAGCAGGCCGCCCTCGGTGTGGATGCCGCCCCAAAAGACGAGGTCCGCGCCCGATTCCTTGATCTTCGAGACGAGCGCCGAGAAATCCTTCTCGCCCTTGTTGAGCCCCTCGTAGAGGACCTCCTTGACGCCCAGCGCATTGAGCGACTTCTTGGTCTCGTCGGCGAGGCCTTTGCCATAGGTCGTCTTGTCATGCAGGATGGCGATCTTCTTGTCTGGCTGTTCGCTGAGGAATTTGGCGGCGACCTCTCCCTGCTGATCGTCCCGGCCGCAGGTGCGAAAAAGCATTTCATAGCCGCGGTCGGTCACTTTCGGATTGGTCGAGCCCGGCGTGATCTGCAGAATGCCGTTTTCGTTGTAGACATCGGACGCCGGGATGGTGACGCCGGAGTTGAAATGGCCGACGACGAAGGCGACCTGATCGCCGACGAATTTATTGGCGACCGAGACGCCCTGCTTCGGATCGGCGCCGTCGTCGCCGACTTCGACGACGAACTTCTGACCGAGTACGCCGCCCGCCGCATTGACGTCGGCCGCCGCCTGCTCCGCGCCCATGCGCAGCTGCGCGCCGAAGCTCGCGTCGCCGCCGGTGATCGGCGCGCCTATGCCAAGGCGCACGTCGGCGAGCGCCGGGGCGGCGAGCGCCGTTAGCAGGGCCACAGCCAAAAGGGCAAAAGCGGACTTCAGACGTTTCATGAAGGATTTCCTCTGACCCTATGCGCCGCGCCTTGATCTTCCTGCGCGAGGATCGCGCCATATTGCTGTTTCATCTGCCGCCGCCGCGTCAGCCTGAAGCCGGCGAGCACGAAGCCTAGCGCGGGCGCCAGATCAAGGCCATAGCGCGAGAGCGACAGCAGCGGCTCGGCGAACAGAGCATAATGGAGAAAGCGCGCCGCCGCCGCGATCATCAGGGCGTAAAGGATCCCCTTGGCGAGCGGACGCCAGCCGAGCGCCAGCGCCCGGCCCGCGCTGAAAGAAGCCGCGCCCCCGAGAATGACGCTGAGGCCGAGATAGACCCAAAGGCTGCGCGCGTCGAGCGGGAGGTCCGGCATCAGCGCCCGCCCTCGAGATAGGCGGCCCGGATCTCGGGACGCGCCAGAAGCTCGCAGCCCTTGCCGGACAAAGTGATCTCGCCGTTGACCAGGACATGCCCGCGATCGGCAAGCGACAGCGCATGATAGGCGTTCTGCTCGACGAGAAAGATCGTGAGGCCTTCCCTGTTCAAATCCCTGATCGCCTCGAAGATCTGCTTCACCACGAGAGGCGCCAGGCCGAGCGAAGGCTCGTCGAGCATCAAGAGACGCGGCCGGCTCATCAGCGCGCGCGCAATGGCGAGCATCTGCTGCTCGCCGCCGGAAAGGGTGCCGCCGCGTTGGCCGGCGCGTTCCTTGAGGCGCGGGAACATCGCAAAAACGCGCTCGAGGTCCTGCGCGAAATGGCGTCCGTCGCTCAGTCCCGCGCCCATCTGCAGATTTTCATAGACGCTCATGCGCGCAAAAATCCGCCGCCCTTCGGGCGATTGCGCGAGGCCGAGCCTTGCGATGTCGTGCGTGCGCATCGCCGTCACGTCGCGCCCGTCGAAACGGATCTCGCCCTCGCGCGCGCGGGGCTCGCCGAAGATCGTCATCATCAGGGTCGTCTTGCCGGCGCCGTTCGCGCCGATCATCGTGACGATCTCACCCTCGCCGATGTCGAGATCGACGCCTTTCAGCGCGGCGATATTGCCGTAATAGGATCTGACCCCGCGCAGCGAAAGGAGGGGCCGCGCGCTCATGCGCTGACCGCCACGGCTTCCGCCTCGTCCTCGACGCCGAGATAGGCCTTGACGACCTGCGGATCCTTCCGGATTTCGCCCGGGAGTCCGTCGGCGATCTTCACGCCGTAATCGAGCACGACGACATGGTCGGAGATCTGCATGACGACCGACATGTCATGCTCGATCAGAAGCACCGAGGTCTCGTGCTCGTCGCGCAGGCTGAGGATCAGCGCCGTCAGCTCGTGCGATTCACGCGGGTTGAGGCCCGCCGCCGGCTCGTCGAGGCAGAGCAGCACAGGCGCCGTCGCCATGGCGCGCGCAATCTCCAGCAGCCGCTGCGCGCCATAGGGCAGATCGCCCGCAGGATCATCCGCGCGGGCGAGAAGGCCCGTCTTGTCGAGCCAGTAGCGCGCCGCCTCGACGGCCTGCTTTTCGCGCATGCGGGAGGGGCCAAAGCCGGTGAGGCCCGAAAAGCCGAGGCCGCCGCCGGAGAGGCGGTTGTGTTGCGCGACGATCATGTTTTCGAGCACGGTCAGGCCGCGGAACAGGCGGATGTTCTGGAAGGTGCGGGCGACTCCGGCGCGGCTCGCGATCTCGAAATCGGCCATGCGCTCGAGAAGAAAGATCTCGCCCGAGGGGAAGCGGCCGTGTCTTTTTCCGCTCAGCGTCAGAGCCCGCACGTCCTCTCGCGCGGCGACGCCCTCCCGCGCGAGCGCCATGCGTCCGCCGCAGCTTCGGTAGAAGCCGGTGACGCAATTGAACACCGTGGTCTTGCCGGCGCCGTTCGGGCCGATAAGGGCAGTGACGTCGCCGCGTCCGACCGTGAAATCAATCCCGTCGACGGCGCAGAGGCCGCCGAATCGCATCGTCAGCTGTTCGACCACGAGAAGAGGCGCGGAGAGCCAGCGCATCAGCCGCGTCCCTCCTGCGCCAGAATGGCCGTGGCGGGCGAGCGCTGAAGCGTGATCGAGGGCTTGCGCAAGGCGATGACGCCACGCGGCTTCCAGTTCATCATCGCGACCATGGCGACGCCGACGATCAGCATGCGGTATTGCGTCGGATCGAAGCTCGCGCCGAAGATCGCCCTCAGCGCGTCGAGCTCGCGCAGCAGCTCCGAGCCGCCGACGACGAAAACGGCGGCAAGCGCGACGCCGAGCTGCGAGCCGCCGCCGCCAAGAACGACAAGCGCGAGAATCATCGCCGATTCCATGAAGGTGAAGCTCGTCGGCGACACGAAGCCCTGCCGCGCCGCGAATAAAGCGCCCGCCATGCCGGCGATCATCGCGCCGAGCGCGAAGGCTGTTAGTTTCGTCGCGACCGTATCGAGGCCGAGCGAGCGGCAGGCGATCTCATCCTCGCGCAGGGCTTCGAAGGCGCGGCCGATCGGCAGTTTGCGCAGGCGCAGGCTCAGGAAATTGACGAGAAGCGCGAAGGCGAGGACGAGATAAAAGAGAAAGACGACGCGATGGACGGCAGCGAATTTGAGCCCGAACAGCGCGGCAAAGCCATGCGGTCCGGGAACGAAGGGCCAGCCGAAGAAACTGATTCGCGGGATGGAGCTGACGCCGGCGTCGCCATTGGTCAGCGCCGTCCAGTTGACGAGCACGATGCGGATGATCTCGCCGAAGGCCAGCGTGACAATGGCGAGATAATCGCCGCGAAGGCGCAGCACCGGCAGGCCGAGCGCGATCCCCCAGGCGGCGGCGAGGAGGCCCGCTACGGGGAAGCAGACCCAGAACGACCAGCCCCAGCTCGTCGAGAGAAGGGCGTAGGCATAGGCGCCGACGGCATAGAAGGCGACATAGCCGAGATCGAGCAGGCCGGCGAGGCCGACGACGATGTTGAGGCCCCAGCCTAGCAAAACGTAAAGCAGGATCTGGACGCCGAAATTGTCGATCCATTTCTGCGCGCCCGCCGGGCCGGCGAGGGCGAGCGCCACGATCGGGAAGGCGATCAGCACGGCGATCCCGGCGGCGCCGGCGAAGCGCGCGGTCTTGGCGAGGGCGGGATTCCGGGCGGGAACAGCGTCGGGGCGGGGCGCGGCGCGCGCCCCTGCGGGCAAGAGAAGGAACGCGAAGCGCAGCACGAAAGCCGCGAGGACAGCGACGGCGACGGCGCTCCACCGGCTTTGCAGATAAAGCTCGTTGGTGAAGCTCTGGTCGGCGCGATAGGCGAGAATCGGAAAGGCGAGCCCGAACATGAGGCCCGCCGCCTTGACCGCCCCGATCAACGCCGGGCGGACGCGCCCCGAACGTCCGGCATGAGCCGCTAGCGTATTAGCCTCAAGCCCTGCGGTCACCGGCTCACACCTTCTCGACGTCGGGGCGCCCGAAGAGGCCGGAGGGCGCGAAGACCAGCGTCACGGCGAGGATGGAGAAGGCCGCGACGTCTTTGTAGTCGCTCGAGAAATAGGCCGCCCAGAAGGTTTCGATAAGGCCGATCATGAGGCCGCCCAGAACCGCCCCCTGCAGCGAGCCGACGCCGCCGAGAACTGCCGCGGTGAAGGCCTTCACGCCGGGGACGAAGCCGTCGCTCGAATTGATGACGCCATAATAGAGAATGTAGAGAACGCCGGCGACGGCGGCGAGCGCCGCGCCGATGACGAAGGTCAGCGAAACCGTCCTGTCGGCGTCGACGCCGAGAAGGGCGGCCATGCGGGCGTCCTGCTCGCAGGCGCGCTGCGCGCGTCCGAAGGACGTCTTTTGCACGAGAAACCAGAAAGCTGCGAGAAGCACGGCGGTGACGCAGACGATGAGGATCTGCTTCAGCGACAGAGTGACGGCGTATCCGCCGCCCTGCGTCAGCGTGATGACGTCGGTGAAAAGAGGCGGCAGCGCCTTGTTGCGCGGACCTTGCAGGACATAGACCAGATTGGAGAGGAAGATCGACATGCCGATCGCCGAGATCAGCGGCGCGAGCCGGAACGAGCCGCGCAGGCGCCGGTAGGCGATGCGCTCGATCATGTAGCTCCACAGCGAGGTCAGCGCCATTCCTGCGGCGAGGACAATGAGAAACGCGACGGCGAGCGAGGTGACCCCCAGAATCTGCGTCAGCGCCAGAAAGACGATGAGCGCGATGAAGGCTGACAGCATGAAGACGTCGCCATGCGCGAAATTGACCATGCCGATGATGCCGAACACCATGGTGTAGCCGATGGCGATGAGGCCATAGATCGAGCCGAGCGTGACGCCGTTGATCAATTGCTGCAGAAACATCCCCATCGGCTCTCGCGCCGCCTCCTCGTGATTCGCCGACGCGGGAAGGGCGGCGAGATCTGACTCGCGCCGGAGATTGCGTCCTGCCGTCGCGGCTTGCAAGCCAGACTCGCAAGGTCAGGGCCGCGGGCGAGCCCGACAGCGTGATCGCTGGCAACCGCGGCGGCGGGCCCGCGGCCCCCCTGGAGACTTTGTCGATCGCGCCCATCTTTGGTAGTGAGAGCCGGGCGGAGCGCACAGAGCAGCAGCCGCGCGGGCAAAACAGGAGCGTCAGCACGTATATGGCCGAATCCGCCCCTGGCGGCGCCGACATCGCCGTCGCTTCCGGCTTCGGCCTCGACTCGGAGCAGTTCCGCGAGGCGATGAGCCGTGTCGCCGCCTCTGTCCATATCGTTACGACGAATGGCCCGGCGGGTCTTGGCGGGATCACTGTGAGCACGGCCACTTCGATCACGCTCGATCCTGCGATGATGCTTTTTTGCATCCAGCACGCCTCGACTTCGGCCCAACGCATGGTCGAGAACGGGGTCTTCTGCATCAATGCGCTCAGTCCGGCGCATCGGGAGCTCGCCGAGGTTTTCGCCGGACAGGCCGGGCAGGGGGTCGAAGAGCGCTTTGCGAGGGGGAAATGGACCAAGCTTTCGACCGGCTCGCCCGTGCTGCAGGAGGCGGCGGCCTCCTTCGATTGCCGGCTCATCGAGGCAAAGCGCGTCGGCACGCACCTCGTCATGATCGGCCGCGTCGAGACGGTCGCCCTCGGTCCGGAGGATCGCGCGCTCGCTTATGTCCGCCGCCAATACAAATCGCTCTGAATGCGCGTGACGCAGCTCATGTCCTTCGGCCGGACGGCTTTTTTGCGGCAGTGCGCGGCGACGCTTTCGCGGACGTCTTTTTCGCGGCGGCTTTTTTCACCGTGACCTTTTTGCCTGCCGCTTTCTTGGCTGCCGCCTTCTTGGCCGGGGGTTTTTTCGCCGGGGCTTTCTTCGCCGCGGCTCGGGCTGTCGCCTTGCCGAGGGCAGCCTTCGCCGGCGCTTTTTTCGCCGCGCTTTTTTTCACGGCGGCTTTTCGCGCCGGGGCCTTTGCAGGGGATTTGCTGACGGCGGCCCTTTTTGCCGCAGCCTTGGCCGCCGCCTTTTTCTCCGCGGTTTTCCGGGGCGCCGGCCGGCCTGCCGCCTTTGGCGCCGGCGCGCGGCCGAGCGCCTGGCGCGCCGCGGTCCGCCGCGCGATCTTGCGAGGCGCCGCGGCCTTGCGCGCAGGGGCGTCGGCCGCGGTCAGGAAATCGATCGCCGCCGCGAGAAAACCCTCTCGATCTTCGATCGGAGAGAGATGCGAAGCCTCGAGCGTCACGAGTTTCGCGCCTGGGATGGCGCCGGCGACATAGGCCCCGAGCGGCGGCGGCGCCGCGGGGTCGTGCCGCCCGACGATCACGAGAACCTTGTTGCTGACGGAGCGAATGGCTTCGCGCAGATCGACGTCGCGCAGCGCCGCGCAGCCGCCGGCGTAGCCTTCGGCGGAGGTCTTGCGGAAGATGTCCATGACCCGGCTCACCGCCTCGGGCTCGGCCGCGCGGAATTCCGGCGTGAACCAGCGCTCGGCGGTCGCCTCCGTCATGCCTTCGAGGTCTGCGCGCGCCATCGCGATGCGGCTGTTCCACAGATCCGGCGCGCCGATCTGCGCCGCAGCGCTCACGAGCACCGCGCGGCCGACCCGCTCCGGCGCCGAGATCAGAACCGCCTGCGCGACGAAGGCGCCCATCGAAAGGCCGAGCCAATGCGCTTTTTCGATGCCGAGGGCGTCAAGAAGGCCGAGCGCGTCCTGTGCGAGCCCCGCGATCGAATAGGGCCCCTCGCCGGCGACGCTCGATCCATGGCCCCGCATGTCGAACCGCAGGACACGGAAATGTTTGAGGAACGCCGGCATCAAAGGGTCCCAGAACTCGAGCGCGCCGCCAAGATGATGCGCCAACACCAGCGCGTCCTTTGTCTGGTCGCCCTCGACAAGGAAGTGAAACGGCTCGCCCGCCAGCGCAATTTCGGCCATGGCTTCGCTCTCCTGACCCTATTTCTTTGAAATGCATGACCGGTTCGTTCAACGCGCGCTACACTAACAAGCTTTCCCGGCGCGGCAAGGGCGCGGCGGGAGGCGGCGCAGCGCCGATGGGGCTCAAGCGCGGCATAAGCTTTGCTAATCAAAATGACGCAAACGCATCATTAAGACGACCAAGCGTCCAATGGAAGGCTGAGGAGCGTCGAGGACGATCGCAACCATGCAACGCAATCTTTTTGTTTGACGTTGTTGGGTCGGAGGTTCTGCAATGATCAAAAGCACAAGGCTAGAGGCGAAGGTTTCGGAAGACTTCCTCAGGCAACTCGCCGGCTATGGCCTCGCGACCGCGGAAATTTTGTACCGGATGCCGGATCATCCGCGGCTGCTGCAGACCTATATTTGGCAGGATTACGACATCGCGCCGAATTTTCCAACCTTGCTCAAATTTCTGAATTTCTGGACGCAAAAGCTCGAAGGCCCACTGCACAGCGTTCGCGTTGGGCATTCGAAGCTCATCAAGCCAGCGGAGTTCAGAACCGTCGACGGCGAGTTTCGGCTGAACTGACACGGGCCCGCGGGCGCCTCAAGCGGCGATAAGAGTCCATTCGAAACTCGCGCCTTTTCCTCAGCGAAGGCAGCCTGAGGTTCTGTTGCGAGCGAGCCAAGGGCGGCGTCAACGTCGAAAGTGGAGCGTGCGTGTCCGCCGGTCCGATGTGACCGCGCAAGCTAGAGGAAGCGTTTCGCCCGGCGAACGCGATGGAAGGCGACCGGACAGAGCCGCGAAGCAGTGTCCTTCGATAACTCGGGATGAGCATGAGGTCCTCTCCACAGCTCATCCTTCGAGACGCCGGCTTCGCCGGCCCTCAGGATGAGGCGCGCGAGACGCCGGCTTCGCCGGCCCTCAGGATGAGGCGCGCGAGGCGTCGGCTTCGCCGGCCTCCAGGATGAGGCGAGTTTCAGACGGAATTTCAGATCAGCCGCAGACTTTTCAGGCTCGCATGGCCGTGCTTGCCGATGATCAGATGATCGTGCACCGTCACTTTGAGCGGCTTGCCGATCGCGATGATCTGGTGCGTCAGATGAATGTCTTCGGTCGAGGGCTGCGGGTCGCCCGAGGGGTGGTTGTGCACGAGGATCAGGGCGGAGGCGCTGAGCTCCAGCGCGCGCCGCATGATTTCGCGCGGATAGACCGGCGCATGGTCGACGGTGCCGACGCTCTGCACTTCGTCGGCGATGAGAAAATTCTTCTTGTCGAGGAAGAGAATCCGGAATTCCTCGCGCTCGAGGAAAGCCATGGCTGTGTGGCAATAATCGATGACGGCGGCAAAGCTCGACATCGGCGCCCGCTTTTCGATCGCCGATCTGGCTAGGCGCTGCGCTGACGCCTCGACGAGCTTCAATTCGACGATCGCCGCCTCGCCGAGCCCATCGATTTCGGCGAGGCGTTCGGCGCGGGCCGAAATGGTTTCGGCGAAGGAGCCGAAGCGGGCGATCAGCGCCTTGGCGAGCGGCTTGACGTCGCGCCGCGGCATGGCGCGGAAGAGGATGAGCTCGATCAGCTCATAATCGGCGAGCGCGTCGGCGCCTGCCTTGCGGAATCGGTCGCGCAGCCTCTGCCTGTGGCCATGGTAATGCGGCTCCTCTGACCCCGCGGGGGGTGATTGCGGATCGTCGCCTGGCCCCGGCGCCTTGGTCACGCCGCCGCCGGCCCCGCATGGTAAGGCGGATGGTCGAGACCCTTCGGCGAGCGGGTGAAAACCTCATAGCCGGTTTCGGTGACGCCGATCGAATGTTCGAATTGCGCCGAGAGCGAGCGATCGCGCGTTACCGCCGTCCAGCCGTCCGAGAGAATCTTCACCTGCGGGCGGCCGAGATTGATCATCGGCTCGATGGTGAAGAACATGCCGGGCCGCAGCACGACGCCTTCGCCACGGCGTCCATAGTGCAGGATATTGGGCTCGTCGTGGAAAAGGAGCCCGAGCCCATGGCCGCAGAAATCGCGCACGACGGAGCAGCGCTCCGCTTCGGCGTAGTCCTGGATCGCCGCCCCGATGTCGCCGGTCGTCGCGCCTGGACGCACGACGGCCATGCCGCGCATCAGCGATTCATAGGTGACCTCGACGAGGCGCTGGGCGCGCCGCGACGGCTCGCCGACGAAATACATGCGGCTCGAATCGCCATGCCAGCCGTCGAGAATGAGAGTCACGTCGACATTGACGATATCGCCGTCTTTCAGCGGCTTGCGGTCCGGCATGCCGTGACACACCACGTGATTGATCGAGGTGCAGATCGACTTGCGGTAGCCGCGATAGTCGAGCGGCGCGGGATAGGCGTCGTGCGACATGGCAAAATCGAAGATCAGCGCGTCGAGGAATTCCGTCGTGACGCCGGGCTGCACATATTCGGTCAAAAGGTCGAGCGCCTCGGCGGTGAGACGTCCCGCTCGGCGCATGCCGGCAAAGCCGTCCTCGCCATGCAGCTTGATGTGGCCGGCCTTGCGACCGGGAATTTCTACGGCGTCGACGAAAGTCATTTGGGCGTCCTGCCGGCAGACGCCTTATCGCTCCGCCGGATTTTTATTTCAGTTTATGCGATTGTCGCGGCGGCGCAAGGGCGGGAAGGGCGTGACGGTCAAGGCCGCGACGAAAAGCTGCGCCGCCCGGCGGAACGGCGGCTGAGGCGCAGCTTGATCGGCGCCTCAAAACAGGGCAAGTTCCTGCCGTTCTTCGAAGCAAATTCGAAAAGATTCAGTTCGTCTCGGGCCCGCACGTCGGGCGGCGCGGCGTCAGAGCATGTTCCGAAAAAGTTGACCGACGGAACATGCTCAAACCTGTTGATCTGGCGCGATTTCTTGACGACCGGATGATTCCATCCGGTCGGAAAGCGCGCTAGACATCTCAACGCGGGATCCTTCAAGAGCCCGCCCGCAAGCTGCGACCCCGAGGCTGAGCCCCCACGCTTTCGGCCGCTCATCTCTCTAGGCGTCTTTCTCAGGCAATCCCTATCATGCTGCTTCCCTTACGCATTGGATTGGCCGGCCTCGGCACCGTCGGGACCGCCGTCCTCCGGCTCCTCGAGCGGCAGGCCGAGGTGCTGACGCGGCGCACCGGACGCAAAATCGTCGTCGCCGCCGTCTCCGCCCGGGATTTGGCGAAGCAGCGCGAGGTCGATCTTGCGCCCTTCCGCTGGTTCGACGATCCGGTCGCGCTCGCGCGATGGGACGGCGTCGATCTTTTCGTCGAGCTCATCGGCGGCGCCGAAGGTCCGGCGCTCGCCTCGGTGGAGGCGGCGCTCGCCGCAGGCAAGCCTTGCGTCACCGCCAACAAGGCGCTTCTTGCAAGCCACGGCATTCGGCTCGCGCGCATCGCCGAAGAGAAGGCGGTCGCGTTGTCCTTCGAGGCCTCGGTTGCGGGCGGCATTCCGATCGTCAAGACTCTGCGCGAAGGCCTCGCCGGCAATTCGATCGAGCGCGTCTATGGCATTCTCAACGGGACCTGCAATTACATTCTGAGCCGGATGGAGACGGAGGGCCTGAGCTTCGCGCAATGCCTCGCCGAGGCGCAGAAGCTCGGCTACGCCGAGGCCGACCCGAGTTTCGACATCGGCGGCTTCGACACGGCGCATAAGCTCGCTATTTTGACCTCGCTTGCGTTCGGCGCCGTCATCGACGCCGACTCGATCGCCGTCGAGGGCATAGAGACGATCAGCCTCGCCGACATCGAGGCGGCGGCGGAGCTCGGCTATCGCATCAAGCTGCTCGGCGTCGCGCGGCGGACGCCGGACGGCATCGAGCAGCGCGTGCATCCGACGATGGCGCCGAAGACCTCGGCGATCGCTCAAGTCATGGGCGTCGCCAATGCGGTGACGATCGACGCCGACGCCGTGCACGAGCTGACCCTCGTCGGACCGGGAGCGGGCGGCGAGGCGACCGCCTCGGCGATCGTCGCCGACATCGCCGACATCGCCCGCGGCGTGCGTTCGCCGCCCTTCGGTCTTCCCGTCGCGACGCTCAGCAAGGCGGAAATCGCGCCGATGCAGCTGCATCTTGGCGGCTATTATGTGCGGCTTTCGGTGTTCGATCGTCCGGGCGCGGCGGCGGCCATCGCGACCCGCTTCGCCGAACGCGACATTTCGCTCGAAAGCATCGTGCAGCGCCGCCGTCCAGGCGCCGAGACGTCGGGCGTCGCGCCGGTCATCCTCATTACCTACGCGACGCATGAGCACACCATAAGGGAAGCGCTCGAGGCGGTCGTCGCCGACGGCTTTTTGGCGGCGAAGCCGCAATTGATCCGCATCGAGCGAGAATAGCGTCGCGCCCGAGCGATTGCGTGGGCGCAGCAGGCTGCTATCTGTTGGAGCGCGCGGGCGCGCCTGCGCAGGCGTATTGACCGGGCTTGGGGAAGGGTCGGCGATGAACCAGGTTCGCCGGGGGCTCGTCGTCGTTTTTGGCCTTCTGGTCGCGATCGCGGCCGGGCTGATCTTTCTGCCCGTCGCGGCGGCGCTCGACCCGACGACGCGCCGGGCCGGCACCGATTTCGTGCATTTCGCGCTCTATTCGATTGCTGAGACCGAGTTCCAAGGGTCTCCGGCCCTGGCGGCGGCCGAGCTCACGCGTTTCATCTGGGCGGCTGTGGTCGCGGTCTGCGTGTTGCCGGTGACGCTGGCGGCGCTGATCGGCGAGGCCGCCCGCACGCGCTCCATTCTCTGGTATGTGGGCGCAAGCGGCCTCGTCGCTGCAGCGGGGCCCTGGCTCGCGCGCGCCGCCTTCCACTTGGAGCGGGCGGCGACGGCGACTCCCCAGGAGTTGCGTTTTGCCGTGATCTTCTTTCTCACCGGCGCCTTTTCCGGACTCGTGTTCTGGGCGCTCGCCGGCCGCGACAGAAGCGACCGTGCGATCCAGCCGAACTAGCGCGCTTTCCCGACCGGGTGGAATCATCCGGTCGTCAAGAAATCGCGCCAGATCAACAGGTTTGAGCATGTTCTCGTCGAAAAAGTCGGTCAACTTTTTCGGAACGTGCTCTAATGTTCCCCGGCGCCTGCGCTGACGCGGTCCGCGACCGCCAGAATGAGCATGGTCACCGCCAAGGCGAGCAATATGCCGACGACCCAGCCGAGCTTCGTCGGATTCGTGTCCCTGTCGATGTCCATGAACCATTCGAGCACATGGACCGATGTGATCGCCACGATCGAGCCGAGCAATTTCTGCTTCAGCCCCGAAAAGCCGATCCTCGTCAGCCCGTCCGGCCAGTCAGGGTGATCCGCGGCCTTGATCGGGCGCACGAAATTCTCGTAGCTCGAGCAGATCACGATCAGGATCAAATTAGCGGTCAGCGAAAGGTCGATGAGGCTCAAAACGCCTACGATCACTTCCGAATAGGAAACGGTCGTGAGATGCAGCACGAAATCAAAAAGCTTGAGGCCGAATTTATAGAGAAGGGCGATGAGGCCGACGATGAGCCCGACCAGAAAGGGCGCCGTCAGCCAGCGGCTGCCGAAGAATAGCCTTTCGATAGTGCGTTCAATCAGATTCATGGCCCCTCCGGGGCCTCTGATGCCATGGATTGGCGGCGCGGCGCAACGGCCCCGCTTCGCCGCAGGCGTGAGGGGATCGCAGGCGCTCCGAGGGCGCAAGGCAGCGTGTCACGCCGGTCCGCGCCCCGCTGCTTCGCCGTCGAAGGGTCGGACCGGAAAGACAGCGCGGAGCGGATCAATAGCGCTTTTCGCTGGGAGCAAGGCGCCTCAGCCGGCCCTGAGTTGCGCAACGCGCACCGGAACCGGCGGATGCGAATAATAAAAGACCGTATAGAGCCGGTCCGGGGTCAGCGTCGACAGATTGTCGCGCGAGAGGCGGGTGAGGGCGCGGATCATCGGCTCCCTGCCGACGATGGTTCGCGCAAAATCATCCGCCTCGAATTCGGCGCGGCGCGAAAGGAAGTTCGCGAGCGGGGCGGAGAGATGCATCAGCGGCCCCATCGCCGTCATGACGATCATGAGCACGACGCCGGGATCGTCCGGTGCCCCGAACTGGCGGGCGAGGCCGCCCGCCGAGAACGCCCAATAGAGCACGGCGAAGATCAGGAACATGAAAGCCGCCGATTGCGCGAGGCGCTGGCCGATGTGCCCCAGTTTGAAGTGGCCAAGCTCATGGGCAAGGATTGAAAGAATTTCATCCTCCCCGTGTTTTTCAAGCAGTGTATCGAAGAAAACGATGCGCTTCGCTCGGCCGAAGCCCGAGAAATAAGCATTGCCGTGGCTGGAGCGTTTCGACGCGTCCATCACGAACAGACCTTTCGATTCAAAGCCGCATCGGGTGAGAAGCGCCTCGATCCGGGCTTTCATGGGCCCGTCTGCAAGCGGCCTGAAGGAGTTGAACATCGGCGCGATCCAGGAGGGATAGATCACCGTCAAAGCGATCGAGATCGCAATCGACGCCCCCCAGCCGATCAACCACCAGGAGCGGGGCAAGAGCGCGAGCAGCCAGAAAAGCGCATAGAGCAGCGGGACCGCAAAGAGGAGTTGCAGGAACAGGCCTTTGATCCGGTCGAGCGCGAACACCCCCGGGGTCGCGCGATTGAAGCCGAATTTGGCTTCGAGCCAGAAGGTCCTGGCGAGGGAGAAGGGCAGGTTGAGGACGGAGGCTATGGCGCCGATCGCGACAATCAGCGCGACGCTGCGCGAAACGCCGGGCGGCGCGACCTCAGCGATGACGCCATAGAGCGGAACGAGGAAAACCGTCAGCCAAAGGACGGCTAAAACCGTATCGAAGACTGTGTGCGCGGCGTCGAGGCGAATATGCGCCAGCGTGTAATCGGCGGCGCGCTGATGTTCCTCGAGGCTGACCGTGTCCCTGAAATCGGTCGGGACGGCCCCGCGATTGGCGCGGACGGAGGCCGCTTGCCGACGTTCCAAGTAAAGATCAAGGGCGCCGGACAGAATGATGGCGGCGATAATGGCGACGGCGATCAGGCTCAAAATGTCGCTCCCGGCAGCCCCCATGCGCGAATTGAGGTAGATAAGGCGGTCCGGACGCCGCTGCAAGGCGCTGGCGCGCGGTGTCGAGAGGACCACGAGGCGGCGGTCCGCGGCGCCTCATCCTGACCTCGAAGCAGCGCCTCGCGGCGCCGCGGCTGCGTGAAAGGGCCCGCCGGTTTTGAGTTTGTATGACGCCGCCTGAACCGGCGGCGTCGGCGCGGTCCCTTAAGGCCTGCTTCCGGCTTTCGGACGCAGCCGGACGACAATGTCGATCTTGGCGATCTCATAACCCTCCGGCGGCTGGATGCCTTCGGAGAGCTTGATGCATTCAGGGCCGATATCGCAAACGGCGCCGGTATCCTCGAAGAAGAAATGCGAATGATCACTCGTATTCGTGTCGAATACGGTCTTGCCCCCCTCGATTGCAAGGCTGCGGACGAGCCCAACCTGAGCGAAGAGGTTGAGGACATTATAGACGGTGGCGAGGGAGGCGGGCATGCGCGCGGCATGTGCCTCGGACGCCAGCGCATCCGCCGTCAAATGCCGGTCGCCCTTGCCGAACAGCAGCTTGGCGAGGCCCAGCCGCTGCCGCGTCGCGCGCAAGCCGTAGCGCTCCAGCAGGGCGCGGCTCTGAAAGCTCGGCGAGCTTGCGTTGCGGGAAGACTCATTTCCCTTGAGACCATACATGGCGCGCCGTGCTTTCCCCGATCTATCCCGTCTCAATTCTGCGACGCATTAAAAGGCATTCTCGCCTCGCATACAATCAAAAAACAAAGTCTTAGAGCATTTCTAACCGTCCGGCAAAATGATTGCGCGGTGACCGGCCGCCCGCGCCGTGCTCCATTTCCTCGCGACAGAGACGTTCGACAGAAGCGAAACTTATATTTCGCTCCCAGATTTGAAGGCTCTGGGAGTATTGCCGATTTGAAGGTTCTGTGAATTCAACGAGCCTTCTTCTCAGCAGCCTGTTTCAGCGCTGCCGCGGAAAGGCGCGCAGGGCGTCGATCTCATGCAGCATCGCCGCGGTCGCGGATCGTGTCCCGTGGCGTGGCGTAGCCGAGGTGGGAGCCGCCACGTTCGCCGGCTGACCGATCCGGCCCATGCCGGCGAACGTGGCGAACTCCGCTTAGCTACACCACGCATTGGGACACGATCCCAGCAGCGATCCTCAGGACGGGCTTCGCGCCTCGCCGACGAGTTTCGGCTCGGCCCGATAGAGATCGGGAAACAGTCGCTTCAGACTGTCGATTTTCGGCTGGTCGTTGATTATGATGTAGAGGCTTGCCGGATGCAGGACGAGGTAGTCCTGGTGATAGGATTCGGCGGGATAGAAGCCTTTCAGCGGTTCGACCCTTGTCGCAATCGATTTGCCAAACGCCGCCGAGCGGTCGAGCTCCTCGATATAGCTCTTTGCCAGCGCCTGCTGGCCGCCGTCGTCGTAGAAAATCGCGGAGCGATATTGCGTGCCCGTGTCGGGACCTTGCCGGTCGCGCTGGGTAGGGTCATGCGCGACCGAAAAGAACACCCGCAGCAGTTGGCCCGCCGAAACCACGCGCGGGTCATAGGTGATCTGCACCGATTCCGCGTGTCCAGTGTGGCCCGAACTCACCATTTCATAATGGGCTGTGGCGGCTGCGCCTCCCGCATAGCCGGAAACCGCCGATTCGACACCCCTGACATGCTGGAAGACGCCTTGCACGCCCCAGAAGCATCCGCCGGAAAGCACAAGCGTGCGTGGTCCCGCTGCGGATGACGCGGTTGTCGGATCGGCGCTGGGAGCTGGAACCAGTTTTGCTGTTTCCGCGGCCTCCGTGGCCGGAGCTACCGCCAGGGCGCCGAATGCGAACGCCCAGCATGCGATCTGGCGGCGGAAGCGCGCGCCGGCGAAAGGATTCGACGCCATGTGTTGATCCTCCTTCACTCTCGCGCGCCGCCCTTAGCTTTGTTCGACCAGATGCAACGCGGCCGAGTTCATGCAGTAGCGCAGCCCCGTCGGCTTTGGTCCGTCGTTGAAGACGTGACCGAGATGCGCGTCGCAACGCCGGCACGACACCGCCGTGCGGGTCATGCCGAAGCTACGGTCGGCGCTTTCAACGACATTGGCGGCGGCGATCGGCCGCCAGAAGCTCGGCCATCCGGTGCCCGAATCGAATTTGGTCCGTGAATCGAAAAGCGCCGTCTCGCAGCAGACGCAGCGATAGACGCCGGCCTTGTGCTCGTCCCAGTAAGCTCCGGTGAAGGCGCGCTCGGTGCCGGCCCGGCGCGTCACCTCATAGGATTCCGGGGGCAATTGCGCCCGCCACTCCGCGGCGCTCTTCACGATTTTCGGCGTAAGCGCCGCGCCGAGACTTTGTCCGGCCGCATTGAAAGCCTCGATCATCACCTCTTCCTCCGCCGCCGCGGGGGCGACGCCGGGCTTCGTCCGGAAGGCGAGGAAAGCCAGCGCGCCAACTCCGGAGACAAGGACAAGTCTTCGCGTGGCGTCGCGACCTTTCGTCACGCCGTTCGACCGTTCCGCCAAGTTCATCGAGGGCCTCCTTCTTGGCAGCCTGTTTTGGCGCCGGACGCCTCCTGCGCTGGACTTTTGGTCCGGCGCGCCCAACGCATGTTTCCGGCGTGTTTCCGAAGGAGAGTACGCGAGCCGAGGGCGCTTCGTTAGCCGGTCACGGATTGTTGAGGAAAAGTGGATTCCGCCGCGCGCTCGAGCGGGCGTGCGGACGGGCGGTCGTCGCTGTTCGAACGGCGACCTTCAAAAGGCTGCGACGGGGAGTTCGCGGCGCGGCGGGCCGCTCGGCGCGCGTGAAACGGAAAAAGAGTGTCGCGACACGCCTCAAAGGACGGACACAAAAAAGGAGCGCGGCGAACCGCGCTCCAGACGCCTTTCATCCCTGGTCGCAATTTCGCTCGAACGCGCGCGGCGTGTCTACGCCGAAAAAACGCGCCGCACTTCGTTCTCGACCGTCCCGTCCACTGCTCAAGAAAGCTCGAGCCTTGAAGCCATAACCGCCACCGTCAAACCGGCGACTTGCGCGATTACTTTTTGGTGGCGGCGCTGAACGCGCTCTGCGCGGCGTCACTCAGTTCTTTCGCCTGCGTCTGAATCGTCTCGAGCTGGCTCTTGGCATATTCCGTCTGCAGCGACAGCACTTCCTGGACGTCCTTGGCGTGCAGAAGCTTCTGCGCCAGGTCGAAGGCGGCGTTGACGTTCGTCTCCGCGAAGGAAATCGCTTTGGTCACCGCCTCCTTGGCGCTCGTCGGGAGCGCTTCGGCGGCGCCCGTCGCCTTCTGCGCCGCGCCGATGAAGCCGAGGAACGCCCCGCGCGCCTGCTCGAAGTTTTTCTCAGCAAGATCGCGAATTTGGGCGGGGATCTGCTGCGGAATGTCAATCATGGTATTCTCCTGGCTGAGCGTTTCGTCAGTTGGCCCCGGGGCGGACGAAAGGCGGGTGGGTAGCGAAGCGTGAGGGATTTGCGACTGGTTCAAGCCTAAACGGATCGTTTGACGTTGCGACGCACATGCGGGCCTTGGTCTCACTCGGCTTCAGACTGGAAGCTCCTGTGACGGAGCGTCCGTATTTTCACAGAATTCCAGACGAAGCGCCACCCTTTTCCGAGCTTTTGCTGATTTGACGCGCAAATCGCCCTTATTTGACAAGGCGATGACCTATAATAGGCTGTTCACGGCGACCGGCGCGAGTGCCAAACCCGGCGCCGCGCGCTGATGCGGCGAGGCTCGCCTTCGGATGCAGGGCGCGCTATTCCATCGCGGTCTCCGGTTTCGAAAAGGCGTCCCGCCATGTTGTTCGTTGTCTCGGTGTTGAAGGGGTTCGCCGTCGCCGCGAGCGACGGCCGAATCGGCCACGTCAATGATTTCCTGTTTGACGATCAGAGCTGGAAGATTAGATGGCTCGTCGTCGATACGGGGACATGGCTGCCTGGGCGGAAGGTGCTGGTTCACGCTTCGGCGCTCGGCGAGCCGGATTCGGCGCGCCGCGAAGCGCCCGTCAATCTCACCAAGGCGCAGGTCGAGGAAGGTCCCGAGCTTGCGCAGCATCAGCCGCTGTCGCGTCAGATGGAATCGCGCCTTTATGACTATTACGGGTGGGATCCTTCCTGGGGCGTCAGCTATTTCGGCCTCGGCGCCATCGCCCAGCCGCTGTCGCCGCCGTCTCTGGCCGGCGAGTCGGCGCCGGACGCGGCCGAGGTCGAGGCGCATCCGAACGAGCAGGATCCACATCTGCGCAGCGTCGAGGAAGTCGTCGGCTATCATATTCAGGCAAGCGACGGCGAAATCGGCCATGTCGAGGGCTTTGTCGCCGACCACGCCAATTGGGACATTCGCTATCTCGAGGTCAACACGCGCAACTGGGGGCGGGGGCGCCACGTGCTCCTCGCGCCTTTTGCGGTGAAGGAGATCGACTGGTCGGATCGGCATATCCGGATCGACATCACGCGCGATCAGGTCGAAGCCAGCCCGCGGTGTGATTCGATCGAAATGGTCGACGAAACCTATGAGCGGATGCTGCACGGCCATTTCGGCTGGCCGGGATACTGGTACTACCCGAAATAGGCGAGCAGGGTCCGAGCTTGCGGGCCATCCAGCCTCGCGAGGGCGCATCGCCCCGGCATGTTGATATCTTGAAGCGCGTAGGCTGTTTGCCATACTGCGGATATGGACAAGGAAGATGCGCGCAAACAGACTCTTGGTGACCTTCATGAGCGCCGCAAGCAGGTGGTCCTTCTCTACAAGAAGGACCACAAGGTGATGCGATCGTCGAGTTGACCGAGCTCTCGCTCTATTTCGAGGCAATCTCTTGTGCTTTCGCGTCGCCAGGACGCGCAATCGGCACGGTCCTCCCTATTCAGGCGGTTTGTCCAGAGGCGTTGCAGGCTTCCGGCGTCATGCGCCTGTAGCGGCCTGGAAAGCCTTATCTTCCGTCGCCCCGCCGCGCCGCAGCCTGACGCCGGCGAGATGCAGTCCGCCGATCAGAATCGAGCCATAGATCACCGCGCCGCCGCAGCCGAGGACGAGCAGCGCAGTCTCCCCGCCGAGCCGCCCCATACTTTCGGCAAGTCGCGCCGCAGCAGGCGACGCCAGAAGCGCGAAGACGGCGAGCGCGCAGGAAGCGGTGGAGACGCAGGTCGCCGTCTTCCATAAGACGAGATCGGGCTTCATCGAGCCGCGCCGGATCGCGAAAAAGGCGAGCAGCAGGAGATTGACCCAGGCGCCGGCGGCGGTGCCGCTGGCGAGGCCGGCGGCGCCATAGGGTTTGAACAGCAGGATCTTCAAGACGATGTTGACCGCCACCGCGGTGAGCGAAATCATCATTGGCGTTCGTGTGTCGCCTGCCGCCTGAAAGCTCGCGACCGCCGAGCGCAACAGCACAATGGCGATGATGCCGAAGCCATAGGCGCAGAGCACAGCGGCGGAGGCGTCGGCGGCCTCCAGCGTGAAGGCGCCGCGCAGAAAGATCCCCCGCATGATGAATTCCGGGATCATGATGAAGGCGACGAAGAATGGCGCGGTCAGCGCCAGCGAGAGCGCCATGGTGCGGTTTTGCGCGTGAATAGCGGCCTCGTGCTTTCCCGCCGAGACGAGGCGGCTCATCTGCGGCAGCAGCACGGTGCCCGCCGCAATGCCAATGACTCCCAGCGGCAGCTGATAGATGCGGTCGGCGTAATAGACAGATGACGGGCCGCCGGTCGGCAGCAGCGAGCTGATGATGGTGTCGGCGAAAAGCGCGATTTGCACTCCGGCCGAGCCGATCACGGCGGGGCCGAGCATCGCCAGAAACTGCTTGACGTTCGCCGTCATGGCCGGCCAGGCGAAGCGCTCCAGAATGCCGGCGCGCCAGGCCGCGAAGGAGGTCACGGCGAGCTGGACCACGCCCGAGACGGTGAGGCCCCAGCTCGCCGCCGCGCCGGCGTTTGGAAAGAGAAAGGCGATCGCGAGGAAAGCGATCATGCAGACATTCATGATGACGGAGGTGAAGGCCGCGGCGGCGAAAAGCCCGTGCGCGTTGAGCGCGCCGGATTGCAGCGTCACCAGCGTCATGAAGAGGAGATAGGGAAAGGTGATGCGGGTCAGCGTCACCGCCAGATCGAATTTCTCGGGATCGGAGCGAAAGCCCGGCGCGAGCAGGTCGATCAGCCCCGGCGTGAAGGCGAGCGCCAGCGCCAGGAGCACGATCTGCAAAAGAAGGAGGCCGACGAAAATCTGGCCCGAGAAGCGTCGCGCGCTCTCGAGACCTTCGCCCTGCAGAACGCGCGAATAGGTCGGCACGAAAGCGGCGTTCCAGGCGCCTTCGCCGAAAATGGCGCGGAAATGATTGGGCAGCCTCTGCGCGACCACAAAGGCGTCGGCGAGAAGCCCAGCGCCCAGCACCGCGCCAAGCAGAATGTCGCGCAAGAAGCCCGCGGCGCGGGAGAGCAGGGTGATGCCGGCGACCGAGAGCAGGCTTTTGTACATATCGGCTCAGCCTTGATCGCGGCGCGGGAATGGCGGCGGCTCGTCGCTGGCGACGGGCGCGATGCCGAGGCGCTCCCCGATGAGATAGAGCGGCCGGCGCTTCACTTCGGCAAAGATGCGGCCGATATATTCGCCAAGGATGCCGAGCGAGAGCAATTGAATGCCGGCGAAGAAGGTGATCGACACGATCAAGGACGCATAGCCCGGAACGTCGGCCCCGAAGATCAGCGTTCGCGTTACATAGAAGGCGGCGAGCGCTAGCGCCAGCATGGAGGTGGTAAGGCCGACATAGGTCCAGATCCTGAGCGGCACGGTCGTGAACGACATCAAGCCGTCGAGCGCAAAATGGGTGAGCTTGCGATAGCTGAACTTCGACTGGCCCGCCTGACGCGGCGCGACCTCGAAAGGAACGCCGATCGATTTATATCCGATCCAGGCGTAGAGCCCTTTGGAGAAGCGCGCATGTTCGCGCATGGTGCGCAGCGCTGCGACGGCGCTGGCGTCGAGAAGGCGGAAGTCGCCCGCGCCCTCCGGCAGCCGCGTTTCGCCGAGCGACGCGAAAAGCCGATAAAAGCGCTGCGTCAGGAGACGTCGCAGCGGCGAATCCGCGGCGCGGCCGACGCGCTGGCCGAACACATTCTTGTAGCCATCGCGCCATTTCTCGACAAAATCGAAGATCATTTCGGGCGGATGCTGCAGGTCCGCGTCCATGATGACCGCGGCCGCTCCCGAAACATGGTCGAGGCCGGCCGCGATCGCGATTTCCTTGCCGAAATTGCGGCTGAGCGAGATCGCGCGGATGCGCGGGTCCGAATCATGCGCCTTGCGCAGGAGCGCCAGCGTGTCGTCGGTCGAGCCGTCGTCGACGAACACGATCTCGAAGGATCGCGCACAGGTTTCCAGCACCGGCGTCAGGCGCTCGAGAAGAGGGCGCAGATTGTCTGCTTCATTGTAGATCGGAATGACGACGGACAGCTCCGCTTCCATGATCGCCGCATCCGCTCGCGGTCGCGTCATCGGCAGGCCTCTTTCCATGATAAGCGCTTCGCCGGACGCCTGTTCAGCGGTTGATTCATCGGCCATGAGGCGCCGGCGGCCTCGTAGCCTGGCGCGCCGCGTTTCACCCTCCGCGCCAATGGGACGGACTCCGACGAAAAAAGCGCATGCGCCTCGAGATCCATGGCAACGAAGCGCCCGGCAAAATGTTTTCATCCGCCGGCCGCCGAGATTTGCTTCGCTGCTCTAGGCTTTGGCATTGAAATGCGCAAGACAGGCTCTAAAATCCGGCGCTGACGCCGGGACTTCGCTGCTGGCGGCGGAGTAAGCGGCATGGGAGTGAGGGGCATGGGCGGCGGCCAAGCTTCCGTTTTGGTCAGCCTTTGCGCCGATGATTTTGCCCTGTCGCCCGGCGTCAACCGTGGCGTCATCGAGGCTCTCGAGGCGCGCCGCCTCACCGCCACCAGCGTGATGACCACCCGGCCCTCCTGGGCGACAGGAGCGAGGCAGCTGCGCCGCTACGCCGCAAGGGTAGACATCGGACTTCATCTGAACCTAACGCTGGGCGCGCCGCTGAGCTTCATGCCTCGCCTCGCGCCTCGCGGCCACCTGCCCGAACTCTCGCGCCTTCTCAAGGGCGCGCGCAAGGCCGAATTGCCGGAAACGGAGATCAGGCTCGAGATCGCCTGCCAACTCGACGCCTTCGCCGAGCAATTCGGCGCGCCGCCCGATTTCGTCGATGGCCATCAGCATGTCCAGGTGCTGCCGCAGATCCGTCATTGGCTGCTCGACGAGTTGGAATCGCGCGGTCTTGTGGGCAAGGTCTGGCTGCGCAACAGCGCTGACCGGCCGAGCCGCATCCTTCGCCGCGGCTCCGAATTGAAGAAGGCTTTCGCCGTGTCCTGGCTCGCCAGGGGCTTTGCCCGCGAGGCCGCCGCCCGCGGCTTCGCCACGAACGAGGGCTTCTCCGGCTTTTCGAGCTTCGACCCCTGCGGCGACTACGCCGCTGATTTCCAGACCTTCCTGCGCGCGCTGGGCCGCCGCCATCTCATCATGTGCCATCCGGGCTATTGCGACGAGGAGCTCGTTTCCGCCGATCCGGTGACGCTCACGCGGGAGCGCGAATTGAGCTTCCTGCTGTCGCCGGCATTTGGGAAGAGTCTCGAGCGCGCCTCGGCGAAGCTCGCGCGCATGTGCCCGCCTCGGGTCGAGATCGCCGCTTGAGCGCTGCGAGCTTCCGCGCGCCCCGTTTCCGCGCCTCGTCCGCAGATGGGGTGGCGCTTGTGACCGGCGCGAGCTCAGGGATCGGCCGCGCGGTCGCGCTTGAACTCGCGGCGCGCGGCTTTGCGGTCGCCGCCAACGCTCGCCGTGTGGCTGAACTCGACGCGCTTGCCGCGCAACACCCACGTATTTTCAGCTTTCCGGGCGACGTCACCGACGCGGCCAAAATGGCCGCCATGATCCGCGCGGTCGAGGCGGCGCACGGGCAGGTCGCGCTCGTCTTCCTAAACGCCGGCGTCTACTTCCAGTCCGAGCGCGAAAGATTTGACGCAGAGGCCGCCTGGCGCACCTTCGAGGTCAATGTCGGCGGCGTAATCAATTGCCTCGGGCCGCTGCTCCAGTCCATGGCGGCGCGGGGCCGGGGTCAAATCGCCATCGTCGCCTCGCTTGCGGGATATGGCGGCGTGCCGGGCTCGATGGCCTATGGCGCGAGCAAGGCCGCGCTGATCTCGATGGCCGAGGTCTTGAAAATGACCTATGAGCAGGCGGGGCTTACGGTGCAAGTCGTCAATCCGGGCTTCGTCGAGACGGCGATGACGGCGGGAAACGCCGATTTCGACATGCCCTTCCTCATGAGCGCAGAAAAAGCGGCGAAAATCATCTGCGACGGCCTCGAGAGGGGCGGCTTCGAGATCGTCTTTCCGCGCCGGCTCGCCTGGATCTTCAAGGCGGCGCGGCTTCTGCCCTACTCCCTCCTTTTTCCGCTGATGCGCCGCGTGACGCGGCGCGTGCGGCGCGATCTTTGATCGACCTCGGTCGGCTTGCCGAGACGCCGGATGGATCGCAAGCTGGCGTGACGCCCGCGCGGGCTCTATTCGGAGCGGCCGCTTCCGGACTCGAATCGAAAAAGCGATCGCAATAATGATGTGACATTCTTTGATTGCGCGAAATGAAGTTGATTTCAGTCTTCTTGAAAATTATCGTCGCGTTATTGGCGTGGCAAATTTTCGGCTCTGCATCCGTCTGTGCAATGCAGTAACTCTGGCGCTCATACTCCGCCAGTGGTCGTCTTGCAACAAGCTTGATCTAGAGTGGGGTCTGTTTCTTCGGGGCCGGGAACCTTTGCGGGCCGCAAGCCGGAATTTGCTTCACTTCCAAAGCTCGGCGAAACCCGCAAGTTTATGACGTTTTGCAATTGATCCCTGATCCGCGATTGGTCGGGAAGATCGGGTTATCGCCGGCCCTCGGACGCTGTGCGCCCACCTTGGGAGGATGCAATGACCAACATGAGTTTCGATCAAATCAATTCTTTAGCTCCGACAATGAAGCCACAATATAAGCAGGCCATGCAGGCGGCGGACGTCAATCAGCTCCTGACCAAATACGGAATATCGAAGTCCCCTCTGCGGTTGTGCCACTTCATCGCTCAGGTGCTTGCGGAAACCGGCGCATTGTCGACGATTGTCGAAAGCCTGAATTACTCCGCGTCGCGGCTCATGCAGGTGTGGCCGCGGCGGTTTCCGACCATAGAGATTGCGCAGCAATTTGCGCATGACGAGGAAAAGCTCGGAAACTTCGTCTACGGCGGCCGGATGGGCAATACGAACCCCGGCGACGGCTTCCGCTACCGCGGACGCGGCCTTTTGCAGATGACCGGAAGGTCGGCCTACAACCGTTATGGCGCAGAACTCGGTCTCGATCTTACCGGCGATCCGGATCTGGCGTTTGATGCCGCTGACTGCCTCGAGATCGCGGCGGCGGAATGGGCCGCGAGCGGAGCGCATGGCAAGTCCTGTAACGAACTCGCCGACGAGGACAACATCGAAGGCGTGACCTTGGCGATCAATGGCGGGCAGACGGGAATCGCCGATCGCCGTCTCTGGCTCACGAAGGCTAAAGCCATCTGGTTGAAGCCCCATCTGGCCGAATTGCATCTGGCGAGCCGCGCCATCGCCAATCTGGAAGTAGAGGAATTTGGTTTCGAGCCCCAGGCTGAACCCGCGGCCGCGCGTCAAGCCGCTCCCGGCGCTCTCGTCGCGCCTGTCCCGGAGGCGCGACCGGCGACTGCTTTCGATCCAAAGGAAGCAGCATTCCTCGGCGAGTTCGTCGCTGCGGCCTATGCAATGTATCATGCCGATCCGACAAATCTCACGCCGCCGGCGCCGTCGAATTTCCCGAGGGGTTACAAGCTCATTGCGTCCGTCCAGATGCGCGATTTCATCCTCTGGAGCACGGACCCGGTCTTTTACGGATTTCTCGCCCAGAGCGTGACGGATCTCAGCCGGTTTGTCCTCGCTATTCGCGGCACCTCCAACGCCATCGAGTGGTGGGACGACGTCAACGCCGGCGCTTTGATCCCGTTTAAGACGCACGGCTGCGGCGCTGTCGGCGCGGGTTTCGCCCGCATTTACGACACGCTCGAAGTCGTGGAATATCCCGGCGCGGCCGCACAACCGACCGTCGCCGCCGCGTCGCGATCGCTCAAGGCGGCGGGCGGATTTTCGCAACAGATCGCCGCGCTCGTGCAGCGCCGAGCGCCGCTGACGGCAGCCGCGGCCCCGGCCGCGCCGCCGGCAGTCTCGGTGACCGGCCACAGTCTCGGTGGCGCGCTCGCCACGCTCTACGCGCTGGACAACGCCAGGACGCAGAGAATTCAAAATCCGCTACTGTGCACTTTCGCATCGCCCCGAGTCGGCGACGCGACATTCGCTGCGGCGTTCAACGTCCTCGGCTTGACATCCTGGCGGATCGCCAACGCGCCGGACCTTGTGCCGAACATTCCGCCGGATTTTTTGGGCTTCCGTCATGTCGACGCCCTTCAGGCGGTCGATTCGAGGGGCAAGGTGACGCCGTCCATTTCATGCTGGCACGCCTTGGCGACATATTTGAGTTTGATCGACCCGGCGCTGCAGCCGGACGCAGATTGTCGGCCGGCGGCTGGCGTTGCGGCGATCAGGGCCGCGCCTCGGGCTGCGCGAACGACGACGATCACGGCTCCTGCGCCCTCGGGCGGGCCTGTCTCGATCAATATCACGGTCAACCTCGGCGAAGGAGCGTGAGCGGGCGACGCCTCCGGGCGCGGCCGTCTGAGATCATTTCTCCGACGCGCCGCGCCGCCAATCAACGCAGGCCGCGATCTGCGCCAGCTCGCTCGCCGCGGCGGCCATGGCTTTCTTGTTCATCGCCGTCGACGCCGAAAAGATGAGAAGCAGCAGCCCGATCGATTCGGCGAGCAACAGCGTCAGCGGCGGCATGGCGCGCCTCCTGCCGGCCCACCCCGAATAAATCTGAAATCGACCTTGATCGCGGCCGGAGGAACGGTCACTTTCGCGGCGGGCCGAACCCTGCCTTGGCTTCGGTCCAAACGCCGAAGGCGCCGGCTGAGCGGGCCGCGCGCGCAAAAGCGACCAAAGGGAGGTTTCCATGCGCTCCGCCGTCCTCGCTCTTGCGCTCGTCATGGCCGCGCCCGCCATCTGCGCTGCGGAGGAGGCCGCGCCCCAGGATCCAGTGCTTCACGAGGCGACTGATCTCGCCGGCTTCGTCATGTTTGGCGAGTCGGGCGCGCCCGGCATGGTTCTCGCCGTCGTGCGCGGCGACAAGAGTATCGTGCTCGGCTATGGCGAAACCCAAAAGGGCAATGGCCGCACACCCGATGGACGCAGCCTCCTGCGACTCAACTCGATCACCAAGGTGTTCACGACGGAGGTCCTCGCCTCCTTCGTCGCGGATGGCAAACTGCGGCTCACCGATCCGCTGAGGCGCGACGCGCCCGACATGAAGGCGCCGACGCTCGACGGCCGCGAGATCACGCTGCTCGATCTTGCCACCCATACGGCGGCGCTACCGCGAGAAATGGGGGAGGCGCCGGAAAGCGCCGCGCCTCGCGCCTGGCCTACGCGCGTTGAGCGCGCCGCCTGGCTCGCCCGCTATGATCTGCCCTGGAAGCCGGGCGCCATTGCCGCCTATTCCAATGTCGGCTTCGATCTTCTCGCCGACGCGATCGAAAGCGTCGGCGGCAAGCCCTATCCAGACTTTTTGCGCGAGCGCGTCGTCAAGCCCCTCGGCATGGCGGACACAACCTTTTGGCCGACGTCCGAGCAATGCGCGCGGCTGATGATCGGCACGGGCCTCGGCGGCGCCGGCCCGTGCGTCGACACGCGCGCGACAGACGGCAGCGGCGGACTCTACAGCACGGGCGACGACATGGTCCGCTGGCTGCGCCACAATCTCGACGATCAGAGCGATATTTTAGCCCTGAGCCACGCCGTCTACCGCCCGCGTCAGGGGCTCGCCGCGGCAATCGGCTTTGACGAGGCGGGCCCAATGGCGGGGCTCGGCCTCGGCTGGGTCATCGTGGCGGCGGAGGGGATTCGCCCGATGCTGATCGCCAAGAGCGGCGGCGGCGTCGGCTTCATGAGCTATATGGCCTTCGCCCCCGGCCGCGGCGTCGGCGTCTTCGTCGCCGTCAACCGCGCCGATTTCGGGATGTTCGCGAAGCTGACGGAGGCCGCGAACGGGATGATCGCAAGCCTTGTGACGCGGTAACGACAACAACAGCAGATACGATCTCGAACCGCAAATCCGGCAAAACGAAAGCTCGCCGATGACGAAGGCGCCCGAAAATGGGCTGGCCTACGGCTTCTGCTTGGCACGGGCGACGCCATCTGGTTCAGCGACGGAAAGAGGCATCTCTTCCACGAAATAGATCGAGGCGGCCGCCCTTTTCCGCCATCGCGTCGGCGAGCGCGGCGAGCGAATGCCGCAGCCACCAGCGCGCCGGACCTCCGAGTGGCCTCACGCCCGGGCTCTTCTCGTCGAGCACAACGACGCAAAGCACCTCGCCGCCCGCGCAGGCGGCCAGCAACGCTTCGCGGTCGGCGAGGCGCAGATCCTCGCGAAACCAGACGATCGGACGGGCGGAGGTTGCAACAGCCTCCTCAACGGCTCTCGGGGGGCCTCGCGCAACGGCCGGGCGCGGCCAAGGTTTCGCGCGGCCGCGCCTATTTGCGGGCGCCTGCTTGCGCCGCAATGCCTGATCGCCTAATCGGACTTTTTGCCGGGAAGGGACGCGCAATGGCGCAGGACAGGCTGCATGAGGCGATCATTCGCCATCATGACAAGGTGCTGATCGTCGATTTCGGGTCGCAGGTCACTCAGCTGATCGCGCGGCGCGTGCGCGAGGCCGGCGTCTATTGCGAAATCTCGCCGTTTCAATCGGCGGAGAAGGCCTTTTCGGAGCTTCGCCCCAAGGCGGTGATCCTTTCCGGCGGCCCGAGCTCGGTGCTCGACGACGACTCCCCGCGCGCGCCCGCCTCGCTGTTTACGGCCGGCGTGCCGGTGCTCGGCATCTGCTACGGCGAGCAGGTGATGGCCGAGCAGCTCGGCGGCCGGGTCGTCGCGGGTCACAGCCACAGCCGCGAATTCGGCCGCGCCGAGGTCGAGGTGCTGCGGGAGAGCGCGCTTTTCGACGGCGTCTGGGAGGAGGGCAAGGCTTATCAGGTGTGGATGAGCCATGGCGACGCCGTGAGCGAACTGCCGGAAGGCTTTACCGCCATCGCGACATCGCCCTCCGCGCCGCTCGCGGCCATCGCCGACGAGGAGCGCAAATTCTACGGCGTGCAGTTCCACCTCGAGGTCGTGCACACGCCCGACGGGGCGAAGCTCATCTCGAATTTCGTGCATAAGGTCGCGGGGCTGAAGTCGGACTGGACCATGGGCGCCTTCCGGGCCGAGGCGCTCGCCTCGATCCGGGCGCAGGTCGGCGACGGACGCGTGCTCTGCGGCCTTTCGGGCGGCGTCGACTCGGCGGTCGCGGCGGTCCTCATCTTCGAAGCGATCGGCGACCGGGTCACCTGCGTCTTCGTCGATCACGGCCTGTTGCGCCAGGGCGAGGCCGAAGAGGTCGTCAGCCTGTTTCGCGGCCACTATAACATCCCGCTCTTTCACGTCGAAGCGCAGGAGCTTTTCCTCAATGCGCTCGCCGGCGTCGTCGATCCGGAGGCGAAGCGCAAGACCATCGGACGACTGTTCATCGCCGCCTTCGAGGAGGAGGCGAACAAGATCGCCGCCGACGGGCGCGGCGCTCCGGCGTTTTTGGCGCAAGGCACGCTCTACCCGGATGTGATCGAGAGCGTCTCTTTCAGCGGCGGCCCTTCGGCGACGATCAAGTCGCATCACAATGTCGGCGGCCTGCCGCAGCGCATGAATTTAAAGCTCGTCGAGCCGCTGCGCGAATTGTTCAAGGACGAGGTGCGCGAGCTCGGCCGCGAACTCGGTCTGCCGGAAGCTTTCGTCGGCCGTCATCCGTTCCCAGGCCCCGGCCTCGCCATCCGCTGCCCCGGCGGCGTCACGCCGGAAAAACTCGCAATCCTGCGTCAGGCCGACGCCATCTATCTCGACGAGATCCGCAAGGCCGGCCTTTATGACGAAATCTGGCAGGCCTTCGCCGTGCTGTTGCCGGTGCAGACCGTCGGCGTGATGGGCGACGGGCGCACCTATGAGTTTGTCTGCGCCTTGCGCGCGGTGACCTCGGTCGATGGGATGACCGCCGATTTCTACCCCTTCGGCATGGGCTTTTTGGGCCGCGCCGCAACGCGCATCATCAACGAGGTCAAAGGCGTCAACCGCGTCGTCTACGACGTTACGTCAAAACCGCCCGGCACCATAGAGTGGGAATGATTTTTGCCCATCCGGGTGTATCCAAAAATACGCCATGATGCGACATAAGTGATTGAAATATATAAATAAACATCTCTGAATCTTTCGGCATCTATCGCTGGGTTAGCCTCCGGAATGACGGTATGGCTGACGGTATGGTGCATCTTGTCTCAGCCGAAAATCGCATATACCGTCAGGGCTAAGAGAGCTTCTGACGGTATATTTTTTGGAATAACGCCCTGTAAATACGGTGGAATATCAGATCAGGAAGGCCGATTTAGGCCTGACGGTATAATCGGGCGCTCTCCGGCATATTGTTGACCAATCTGGAGGGTGTGGATGTTGACCGACGCCGCCATTAAGGCTCTGAGGCCAAAAGAGAAATTATACAAGATCGTGGACCGTGACGGTATGTATGTCGTGGTCCAGCCCTCGGGCGCGATCGTGTTCCGCCTGGACTACCGACTGAACGGCCGCCGGGAGACGTTAACGCTTGGGCGCTACGGTCCCGCTGGGCTCTCCCTGGCTCGGGCGCGTGAGAAGGTGGTCGATGCCCGGCGTGCCATTTCGGAGGGCCGCTCGCCGGCTCAGGAGAAGCAGCGCGAGAAGCGTCGCCTCCAGGAGGCGAAGAGCTTCGGCCAGTTCGGCGAGCGTTGGCTTCAGGAAGCGCGAATGGCGGACAGCACGCGCGCCATGCGTCGATCAATCTTCGAGCGCGACATTCTTCCGGCGTTTCGCAACCGGCTGCTGCCGGAGATCCTGCCGGAGGATTTGCGCGGGCTGTGCGCGAAGGTGAAGGAGCGTGGAGCTCCGGCAACGGCGGTCCACGTCAGGGACATCGTGAAGCTGGTCTTCGCCTTCGCCATCCTGCATGGCGAGAAGGTCGCCAACCCGGCCGACGAAGTTGGCCCGGCGTCGATCGCGACCTTCGTGCCGAAGGACCGATCCCTGTCTCCGGCGGAGATCCGCATCATGCTCGGCCAGATCGAGCATGTGGCGACGCTGCCGACGATCCGGCTCGGGATAAAGCTGATCCTGCTGTCGATGGTGCGAAAGAGCGAATTGCAGGACGCGGTTTGGGATGAGGTCGATTTCGAGAACGCCGTCTGGTCGATCCCGAAAGAGCGGATGAAGCGCTCGAAGGCTCACAACGTCTATCTATCGCAGCAGATGCTCGACATCTTCATCGCCCTCAAGACCTGCGCCGGTAACTCGAAATACGTCCTTCCGTCGCGCTACGACGCCGACGCCCCGATGTCGCGCGCGACCTTCAATCGAATCACGACGGCAGTGGTGGAAAGGGCCAAGAAGGAAGGGCTGCCGCTGGAGTCGTTTACGGTCCACGATCTCCGGCGAACCGGCTCGACCCTGCTGAACGAGTTGGGCTTCAATAGTGATTGGATCGAGAAATGCCTGGCGCATGAAGATGGGCGGTCCTCGCGGGGTATCTACAACAAGGCTGAATACGAGCATCAACGCCGACACATGATGCAGGAATGGTCGAATCTGGTGGACGCTTGGGTCGCCGGCCAGAAATACATGCCGACCCTGTATCCGCCGACGATGGACCTGCTTACGCCCGAGCCGGATGTTTGATGGGGCGGGTCTTGCGGAGTTGGACATCGGGCATGGGCGCGCGCTTCACTGCCTTGGCGTATGAGGCGCGGCGTCGTTCATCCAGCCAGACCTCGACCTCGGATAGATCCCAGACCACGCAGCGGGAAGTCAGATAGAAGCGCTGAGGAAATTCGCCTCGCTGTTCCATGTCATAGATCGTGGTGTCGGCGAGAGGGACCATCTCCCGGAGCTGATGCCGCCGGATCGTCCGCTTGATGACGGCTTCGGGTTGCTGCTTCATCTGAAAATCCTTCGTCAATCTGGCCATGCAGATAGAAGGCGATAGATGATATCGAAGGAAAGCCCGAATATATGGGCGTAGCAGCGCGTCGTGATCTAGCGTGCAAATCGGACAGGGCGCGGTCGTACCGGAGCGGACGACTGACTTGGCGATGATCGACGTCTAGTCGTTCGCGTCTGCCCATCAGCGCCCGTAGCTGACTGATCGTGTAGGCGCGAGACGCGCCGAGGTGTCTATGCGCTGCCAATGACCCGCAATTTCATCGCGCGAGTCTCCAGCAGATAGGTCTCGACACCGGCAAGTAGATGCAGGCCTTCCTCGGTGATCGCCGCCTGTGACAGGCCAGGCTGAATGATGCGGACGTTGAATTCGTAACGATAGTCCTGCCAGCTCGCTTTCAGCCGCTTGAGGAACGCGGCATTCCCGTGCTCGAAGCGAGAGCTTTGCCCCTTGTCGAGGCGCAGCTTCTCGCGCTTGAGCATATGCGTGAACATGCGGCTGGGGCGGTCGCGCCAGCGGGCGGATTTCTGGGCCTGCCCGCAAACTTCATAGAGATCCTTCACGCGGGCACCGGGTGTGTCGGCGCTCGAAAACTTGCAATGATGGAGCGTGACCTGGACAAGGCCCTCGGTGACGCGGGCCGTTACCACATCAGCGATCTCGCCGGCTCCATCGTCGTCGAAGATCAGATCGTAGGCGGCCCCGTCAGCGAGCAAGGTCTCAATGACGCGCCGCTGGACGGAATCTGCACGTTTTTCTGATCCTTGCGATTCTGTTCGGATATTTGTTCCTGACCAGTCCCAAACCTCGATCCGGTCTGAAGGATAAGGCTCGACCTGAACGCCATCGGGCAGAGCATAGAGATGGCTGTAGATCAGGAGAGAGCCGTCTCCGAAATCAATCTGCGGGGAGTCTTCGCTGAAGGATTCTGACAGCGTCTTCACCTTGCCGCCGACTTTGATCGTCGCCTTCGGCCCTGATCGCTGCGGATAGCGGGCTCCGCCTTCCGCGAACACGATTTCGAACTCAACGGTCTGCGTATCGCTGCGCACCGCGAAGCGCAGCGGCCCGGTGGGTTCGTGGTCCACGAGTTCGATGTCGCATTCGGCAAACGGTGCGGCGATGTCGTCGAAGCTGATCTCGATCCGGTCCTCGATCTGTGTCAGCAGAGATTCCGGCCAGTGAATCGCGACGGCTGGAACGCTCGGTCGCTCATTGATCTGGCGGGGGCGCATGGCGCTCTTGAAGACGCCATCCGTCGTGATGCCCGGATCGTTGACGGCCGCGCCGATGTCGCCACACCACTCGACCCAGTCGCTGAGGTCGCGAACCGGAGAGATCGACCAGAATTTCCCTTTGGCCGAGCAGCCGCGCGATGCCGGCACGCCATCGAGGAAGCCGGTCGCAAAGACGTTGTTCTTGATACGGGACTGCGATTTCGCGGTGTCCAACCCGTCGGCGACGTCCACGCCCATATACATCGAATAGCGCACGCCGCGGCCCTGATGATGCGTGAGCCCAAGGTTGCGCAGGATGAGGCGATTGAAGCCATGAAGACTGCGAAAAACTTCCTCACCTTCGACGCGCCGCGTCGTGTCACCACAGACAGCCTTGGCCAGCCGATCGTAGGGGCCTTTGGCCGAGCTGCTGATGTAGAGGAGCTTCTTATCGGGATCCCAGTGCATCATATGCAGGTCCCAGACGACGTTGATGGCATGCTGTGCGGTCGTCCAGCCCGCCTGCTCCTCCGAACGGGTAGCGAAGATGGCCACGCGTTGATGCGGGTTGACCTTCATGCCGAGATAGACGCCGGGATCGTACAGGTCTTCGGCACGTAGCGGCTCCCAGGCGTCGCAAGCCGTGCGATAGACCACGGCATTCATCTTCGGCTCGAGCGTCTGCAAGGGAATGTCGCTGAGATCGCCGACAAAGCCCTTGAACATCTCGGCGCGCCGAACCTGCCGGTCGATTTTGGCGGTGCTTAGAGCCTCGACCAGGGCGTTCCAGTCGGCGTCCTCGGCATAGAGTTTGGCGAGCGACCGATCGATGTCGTCCACGCCGGTGTTTGCGATAACGGTCGCATCACCCAAGCGCGGATCTTGACGAGTGAAGCGGCCGACGAACTGGATGGTGACGGCGATGCTTTTGTGCGGATCATGTAGGCCCGCGATCTTCAGTTCTGGGAGATCGAACCCTTCGCCCAACATGTCGACGCACACGATGATCCGGCTCTCGAAACGCCGCAGCGCGGCAAGGTTCGCGCGGCGCTCGCGGATCGACTGCTGGCTATGGACGATGACCGGACGGAACTCGGGGAACATCGCGCTGTAGAGCTGGTGGAGATCCTTGGCGCGCTCGATCGTCTGGCAACGCGCCATGGCGAGATGATTGAGGCCCGCCTCCAGATCGGCCTGAAGGACTTCGCCGAGCTTCTCGGCGATCGCAAGGTCTGCATCGGGCTGATCGAGCCCGAACACCGCCTCAAACCGGATCGGCTTGAAATAGCCCTCAGCCTGCGCCTTCTTGAGAGGATAGGTATAGATGAACTCGCCGTCGACGCGCCTGCCGTCTTCACGGAAGGGGGTGGCGGTGAACTGGACGATCGGAAGGGGCGGGTCTCGATCGATGAAGAGGCCGCGGAAGCGAGACCAGGTCGGCGCGCCGATATGGTGCGCCTCATCGATGAACAACGCCGATGCATGGGCCGCCATCCGCTCCTGAACCGGGGCCTCCGCGCGGCCGGCGATCTGCATCGTGGTGACGATGACGTTGGCGCTGTCGAAGATTTCATCGACTTCGGCCTCGCTGGTCGGAATATGGGAGAGCCGCATGACCACTGGGAAGGCTGCGGTCTCATCGAGGCATTTCTGCTGTTTCAGGACGCCGAAGGTCTCGAATTTGCCGGCGATCTGCTCGCGTAGCGCATCCGTGGGCACCACTACCAGCAGTCGTTCGAACCGCTGGTTGGCATTAAGCGCCAGCATCGTCTCAGTCTTGCCTGTGCCGGTTGGCATGACGATAGTGGCTGGGTCTGTCGATCGTGTCGCGTGGGCAAGCGCGGCATGGAGCGCGCCGATCTGTGGACGCCGCAGGCCCGGCAGCGCGGGCTGGCCGTCTGGCACGACTCGTCCCTCGCGCAAATGAATCGCGTCGATCCAGGAAGTGGAGACAGCCTTTAGTCGCTCGCCGCGCGCGGAACGATCCAGCGTGTCGATGCTGGTCGGCGGTGTATTCATCCACCGGCCTTCACCCAGCTCGAGCGCTTCGGCGATCCGTCTCGGCTCCGCTGCGCCGGGCACAAGGAGAATGAAATCGGCTTCCAATGGCGTAGCCGTCTTCGCACTGATGATCTTCAGAATCTCGCCGGATTCCAGAGCTGTCTCGTACCCATTGACGCGGCGGATGGCGAAGGGGCGCAGCCGGCACCGCGCACGCCGCGCCGGGACCGCCAACTGGCGCACGGGACTCCCCAGCACCTTGCCATCAATGGTAAGCCGTGCCGGCAGCAGGAGTTCGACCTCGGGGGTGAATAGATCGTCCTGGTTGGAGTCCGTGGGGCGCTTGCGGGAGGCCATCGTATCTCCCTCCGTCAGGCCGTCAGCGTCTGCGGCGAGGGCGAGACGGCAATCACCGTCGCCCTCGTCATCAGAGCGATCAGTCCGCGCTCGGTACCAGTCATGTCGGGATAGGCGCGTAGCCGGCTCCCCCGCATCGCGAGGCGGCCATGAACGACCAGGGTGGATCGATGCGTGACGGTCATGGCCGCTCTCTTTCCGGGCGCTGCTTATTGCTGGGATGCTGAGCCGGCGGCGGCGACCGCCTTCCGCTGATTTCGCTTTTCGAGCCGCACCCCTGCATGCCTTGCCCCCAATTCGCGTCCGATCACCCGTTGACGAACGTCCATAATGAGAATAGTAATTACACGGACTGTGGCTGCATGTCCATATAGTTATTATTCCCACTGGCGCGAGGCACGAAGAGATGGCAGAGGCCGCGACGGCGTTGAAATGGGGGGTGGGGCGCCGGCTCGAATTCATCGAGTTTCGGCTGTTCTGGGAGGGCTCGATCAACCGCGCCGACCTCGTGGAAACGTTCGGCGTGTCGGTTCCGCAGGCGTCGAAAGACTTGACGCTCTATCAAGAACGCGCGCCAGGAAATATGGAGTACGACACCCGCGCCAAACGCTACGTCGCCGCCGAGCAGTTCGTTCTGCGCTTCCTTGAGCCGGATCCGTACCTCTATCTCGCGCAGCTTCGCTCAGTCGCCGAAGGAGCCGTGCCCGCGAGCGATTCGTGGATTGCGGAGCTACCCAGCGCCGATGTTGCGCTGACCCCCAGGCGGGACATTGACATCAAGGTTCTGCGCAAGATTCTCGACGCCAGCCGCGAGGGCGTCTCGATCGACATCTTCTATCAGTCGATGAACAAGGCGCGGCCGGACCCCATCTGGCGGCGGATCACGCCCCATGCCTTCGGCTATGATGGCTTCCGCTGGCACGCGCGGGCCTATTGCCACCTCGAGCACAAGTTCAAAGATTTCCTTTTGCCCCGTATTCTCGACGTTGGCGCGAAGGGTGAGCCTGGGGAGGCCGGCGAACGGGACTGGCTCTGGAACAACTATTTCGACGTTATCATTGGGCCGCATCCCGCACTCACGGCGAGCCAGAAGAAGGTCGTGGCAAAGGACTACGGGCTCGATCACGGTAATGGCGTGTTCGCAGTCCGCTACGCGATGCTCTTCTATGTTTTGAAGCGCCTTGGTTTGCTGGGAGACGCTGCAAAACAGAGCGCCCATACGCAGCATATCGTGACAATAAACCGCAAAGAGACTGAAGCCGCGCTAGAGAGGGCGGAGCTTCAGCTATGAACGAACTGGGGAGCGCCGACTGATGGGGGCACGGCTTGAGGAAATAAAGAACGGTGCTTCCGTGCGGGGTGTGGTCTCGGCGCAGGCCGTGCACGTCATTTCCGTGGACTGGATCGGCGATCAGGCGATCAACGTCGTTTACCGCGATCACAACGGCACGGTGGCCGAGGCCGTTCTTTACCGGGATGACGAGCACCGTCTTGAGGTTGAGCAGAATGGGCGGCCTTGGTCGTTCGACGCCGATGGTGCGTTGCTGCGCCTGGTGACGGAAGCCAACCGCATCAAGCTGGCGCACTATTTCGACCCGTATCTGGCGATTCACACGAGTCTGGTCGATCCGCTGCCGCACCAAATTTCGGCGGTCTATGGCGAGATGCTGCCGCGGCAACCGCTTCGCTTCCTCCTCGCCGACGATCCCGGCGCTGGCAAGACGATCATGGCCGGGTTGCTGATGAAGGAACTGATCGCCCGCAGCGATCTCGAACGCTGCCTCGTCGTCGCGCCGGGCAGCCTGGTCGAGCAATGGCAGGACGAACTCGGCCAGAAGTTCAATCTCGAGTTCGACATCCTCTCCCGCGACATGATCGAGAACTCGCGGTCGGGCAATCCGTTCAGCGACCGGGATCGGTTGATCGTGCGCCTCGACGTGCTGGCGCGCAACGAGGAGCTTCAGGAGAAGCTCATGCGCGCGCGCGAATGGGACTTGATCATCTGCGACGAAGCGCACCGCATGTCGGCCACTTATTTCGGCGGCGAGGTCAAATATACGCGGCGCTATCAGGTCGGCCAGAAGCTCGGCCAGGTTTGCCGGCACCTGCTGTTGATGTCGGCGACGCCGCACAACGGCAAGGAAGAGGATTTCCAGCTCTTCATGGCATTGCTCGACGGCGATCGGTTCGAGGGCCGGTTCCGTGATGGCGTCCATTATGCCGACACAGAAGACATGATGCGGCGGCTGACCAAGGAGGAACTGCTCAAGTTCGACGGCCGGCCGCTCTTCCCGGAGCGGCGGGCGCGCACGGTCAAGTATCAGCTCTCGGACGGGGAAGCCGCGCTCTACACCGCCGTCACCGAATATGTGCGCACCGAAATGAACCGCGTGCAGCGCTTCGCCGAAGGTGACGGGAAAAAGCGTAACAATGTCGGCTTCGCCTTGCAGATCCTTCAAAGACGCCTCGCATCGTCGCCGGCCGCTATCTACCAGTCCCTCAAACGCCGCCGCGAACGGCTGGAAAACGAGCTGGGTGAGGCGCGTCTTGCCGCCAAGGGCCGCCGGGCCAGCACGTCTGAATCGGCGATCAACGCCGACATGCTGCGCAACATCGAGGAATATGGCCAGGAGGAGATCGATGAGCTTGAGGATCTGATTTCGACGGGCGCGACGACGGCTGAGACGGTCGAGCAACTTGCCTTGGAAGTCGAGACGCTGAAGGGCCTGGAGACGATGGCGCTCGGCGTGCTGCGCTCGGGCGTGGATACGAAGTGGAGCCAGCTAAATCGTATCCTCGACGACGATCTCATGGTCGACGCGGCCGGCAATCGCCGCAAGCTGATCATCTTCACCGAGCCCAAGGACACGCTGCACTATCTGCTAGACAAGGTGCGGGCGCGGCTCGGCAATCCCGAGGCCGTGGAGGTGATCCACGGCGGCGTTTCGCGTGAAGAACGGCGCAAGGTCGTCGAGCGCTTCATGCAGGACAAGGACATGCTGGTCCTGATCGCCAACGACGCGGCGGGCGAAGGTGTGAACCTTCAGCGCGGCCACCTCATGGTCAACTACGACCTGCCGTGGAACCCGAACAAGATCGAACAGCGGTTCGGCCGCATCCACCGCATCGGTCAGATGGAGGTTTGCCACCTCTGGAATCTCGTCGCGGCCGATACGCGTGAAGGCGAGGTTTATGCACGGCTACTCGAAAAGCTGGAAGCCGCGCGCGAGGCGCTGGGCGGCCGTGTCTATGACGTGCTCGGCGAATTGTTCGACGGTGTGGCGCTCAAGGACCTGCTGTTCGAAGCGATCCAGTATGGCGAGAAGGAAGAGGTCAAGGCACGCCTGTTCCAGCAGGTCGACGGCGCCGTCGACCAGGCGAACCTGCTCGAACTGCTGCGCCGCCGCGCGCTGACCAATGACACCATGCCGGAGGCTAGGGTCGAGGAGCTGCGGCTTGAAATGGAGCGAGCCGAGGCGCTGCGCCTTCAGCCGCATCACATTCAGAGCTTCTTCGTCGAGGCGTTCCAGCATCTGGGCGGCCGGATCAAGCGCCGGGAGGAAGGGCGCTGGGAGGTCGCTCATGTCCCGGTGCGCATCCGAGAGCGGGATCGCCAGATCGGGACCGGCGCGCCGCTCCAGACGCAGTATGAGCGGATCTGCTTCGAGAAGGACAAGATCAACCAGCAGCCGGTTGCGGCTTTTGTCTGCCCCGGCCATCCGCTGCTCGAAGCCGTGATCAGCCTGATCCGCGAGCAGTATGAGCAGATCATGCGGCAGGGCGCGATCCTGGTGGACGACACAGATGCCGGCGACGCGCTGTCGGCAATCTTCCTGCTGGAGCACTCCGTCCAGGACGGTCGCGTCACCAGCGCCGACAAGCCGCATGTGATTTCGCAGCGGCTCCAGTTCGCCGCCATCGACAAGGCCGGAAACACCGTCAACGCCGGTATCGCACCGCATTTGAATCTGCGGCCCGCCAAGGCGGAGGAGGTCGCCAGCGTGCGCGACCTCCTGGGGGAGAGCTGGCTGACCACCGATCTGGAGAAGGCCGCGATCCGGTTTGCGACGGTCGAACTGGCCCAGGGCCATGTCGCAGAGGTCAAGGCGCGGCGCATGCCCGAGATCGAAAAGGTCGAGCAGGAAGTTCGCGCGCGGCTCAAGAAAGAGATCAACTACTGGGACTCGCGCGCCTTTGAACTGAAGGAGGAAGAGCGGGCCGGCAAGAAGACGCGAGTGAACTGGCAGAATGCCCAGCGCCGCGCCGAAGACCTTGCGGAGCGGCAGAAGCGCCGGATCGACCAGCTTGAACGGGAGCGGTTCATTTCATCTCAGCCGCCGCGCGTGAGGGGCGGCATGGTCGTCATCCCGCGTGGGCTGCTGGAAGAGCGTCAGACGCCAAGCGTTCCGAACCACTTTGCCGAAGATCCCGCTGCGCGCCGGGAGATCGAGCTGGCGGCGATGGAGGCCGTCATGACGGCCGAGCGAGCGCTAGGTAACGAGCCGGCCGACGTCTCCGCCCAGAAGATCGGTTACGACATCGTCTCGCACGACCCGAAGTCGGGGCACCTCCGCTTCATCGAGGTCAAGGGGCGTATCGATGGTGCGGACAGCGTGATGGTTACGCGGCAGGAAGTTATCACCTCACTGCATGAGCCAGAGAAATTCATCCTGGCGATCGTCTCCGTCGCTGGTGGCTTCGCCCATGAGCCGCGCTATGTGCGCGGCCCGCTCGTGGAGCGGGAACCGTCCTTCCTAGAAACGGCAATCCAATTTGATCTTCGTCGCCTGATGGAACGTGCGGGAGCACCGAAGTGAGGAAGAAGAGCATTAGGCTTGCTGCGCAGACGTTCAGGGCGAATGTCGATGAGATCATTGCTTTCGCGGGGCGTGGCGTTGCGGCTGCGCCGCTCACCGAGCAGGACGAGTCTTGGTGCTACGACCTGGCGATCATCCGCTTGTATCGCGAGTTCGAAGACCTGATGCTGAGTTGTCTGGTCGCGTTAATCAACAACGATGCGACGACATTCTCTCAGGTCAAACAGCGCACGTTTCCAAAGCATATGAATGTGGAAGTCTGCGAGTATCTGATTTGTGGCGATGGCTATTTCGATTTCGCGGGTCGCGACGGACTTCTGAAGACCATCAAGAAGATCGTGCCGAACGGGCACTGGCTACCCACAATTGTCGGTGACGCCACATACACGAATGCGCTCAAGAAGCTCAGCGCACTCAGAAATTTCGCAGCCCACGACAGTTCCGTTTCGAAAAAGCGGGCGCTCGAGGCGATCGGCCAGAGCCGAATGTCATCGAGCGGCGCGTGGCTCAAAAAGCAAAACCGCTTCGCTGCAATCTGCAACAGCCTCAAGGCGATGGCCCAGCAGATCGAAGCCGCAGCGCCACATTGAAAGAGACCAAATGACCCAGGCTAAGAAGAAGCTCATAGAAGTGGCGATCCCGCTCGAAGCGATCAATGCCGCCTCCGCACGTGAGAAGTCGATCCGGCATGGACATCCGTCCACGCTGCATCTGTGGTGGGCGCGCCGGCCTCTGGCGGCGTGCCGTGCAGTGTTGTTTGCCCAACTCGTCGATGATCCGTCGAGCGACCTCGAAAAATTCCCCACGCATGAGGCGCAGGAGGCCGAGCGCAAGCGCCTGTTCGGCATCATCGAAGAACTGGTGAAGTGGGAGAACTCGACCAACGACGAAGTGCTGGAGCGCGCTCGCGCTGAAATCCGCAAGAGCTGCGGCGGCGAGTTGCCTCCGGTCTATGATCCGTTCTCAGGCGGCGGATCGATTCCGTTGGAGGCGCAGCGGCTTGGTCTGCCCGCCTATGGGTCCGATCTGAACCCGGTCGCAGTGATGATCGGCAAAGCCATGATCGAGATTCCGCCGAAGTTTAAGGACAAGGAGCCGATCCATCCGGGCGTGAAGGATCGGCAGTTCTACCGTAATGCCGAAGGATTGGCCGAGGATGTGAAATTCTACGGCGAGTGGATGCGCGAGAAGGCGTGGGAGCGCATTGGGCATATCTATCCGCAGGTGGATCTGCCGAAGGAAAACGGCGGCGGAAAGGCGACTGTGATTGCCTGGATTTGGGCGAGGACAGTACCCAGTCCTGACCCGGCCTTCGCGGGCGTGCAGGTGCCGATCGCATCAAACTTTCTGTTGAGTTCGAAGGCCGGGAAAGAGGCTTGGATCGAGCCCATCGTGGACCGCCAGGCCAAAACAATCACCTATCGCATCCGACATGGTGGAACGAAGGCTGAGATCTCCGCAGCCAAGGAAGGGACGAAAGCTGGGCGCGGCGCAAATTTCCGCTGCTTGATCTCGGAAACAGCGATCACGCCTGAATACGTTAAGCAGACCGGTCGTGACGGTAAGATGGGGCAGACGTTACTTGCAATTGTAGCAGAAGGTAGTCGCAATCGAGTGCCTGTCGCGCCATCTAACGAGCAGGCGGCCATTGCGTTATCAGTAAAACCAAACTGGAAACCGGAAACGAGTTTGCCTGACGATCCGCGTAATTTTTGGACCGTTGATTACGGTCTCACGGCGTTTGGTGATCTTTTTACAAATCGGCAGTTGCTTGCGCTGAATACGTTCAGTGATCTCGTGAAGGAAGCGCGTGCGCAAATCGAAGCCGATGGCGCGCTAGCTGGCCTTTCATCCGACCCGACCCCGCTCCGCGAAGGTGGCAAGGGTGCGAAGGCTTATGCCGAGGCAGTCAGTGTCTACTTGGGAATAAGCGTCAGTAAAGCGTCGGTCTTTCTCAACTCACTTTCTCGCTGGAGAGCGGGCGAAAATAAGACGGCGCCGGCATTCGGACGCCAGGCAATACCGATGGTGTGGGATTACGCCGAAGTTAACCCGTTCGCAGGCGCTGGCGGTGATTTTCAAGGCGTCGTTATGGGCGCTTCTGGTATGCTTGACAGGCTGCGGGCGGCTGCCGATGGGCGCTTAGTCCACCATGATGCTCAGACCGTCGAATATCCTCGCTCGACTGTTATCTCGACCGATCCACCATACTACGACAACATCGGTTATGCGGACCTTTCTGATTTTTTCTACTGCTGGATGAGGCCCGTACTCCGTGCGATTTATCCAGACGGATTTAGTGTGCTCGCCACTCCGAAGGCAGAGGAGCTAATCGCAGCGCCTTATCGCCATGGAGGAAATGAAGCGGCGGAGGCATTCTTTCTTGAAGGAATGAGCCGTGCGATCTCCAACATGTCCAATCAATCATCAGACGACTATCCCGCGACAATCTATTACGCATTCAAGCAAAGCGAAGTCAGTCAAGATGGCATCAGTTCAACGGGATGGGCTACATTTCTTCAAGCGGTCGTTGAGGCTGGGTATGCAGTAGTCGGAACGTGGCCGCTTCGTACCGAGATGGCGACCCGAATGATTGCCTCTGGCACAAATGCCCTCGCCAACTCGGTTGTTCTCGTCTGCCGCAAAAAGGACGTCACAGCGGAGGGCGTGACGCGGGCTGAGTTCATCCGCGCCCTAAAACGCGAACTGCCGCCAGCCATTGCTGAGCTTCAAGCTGCGAACATCGCGCCAGCGGATATGCCGCAATCGGCCATCGGGCCAGGTATGGGCGTGTTCTCGCGCTACAAGGCCGTTCTTGAATCCGACGACAGCCCGATGAGCGTGAAGACCGCGCTTCAGCTCATTAATCGGGAACTCGACGAATATCTAGGCGGCATCCAGGGTGAGTTCGACGCGGACACGCGGTTCGCCATCACCTGGTTTGAGCAGAACGGGAACGGCAAGGGAGACTACGGTGTCGCCGACAACCTTGCCCGTGCGCGCGGTATTTCTGTCGATAGCGTCAAGCACGCCGGTATCGTCGAAAGCGCCGCAGGGAAAGTCCGCATCCTCTCGCGCGATGAACTCGACGACGATTGGGACCCGGAAGAAGACCGCCGCCTGACGGTGTGGGAGTGCCTCCAGCACCTGGTCCGGCAGCACGAGAAGGACGGCATCTCCCATGACACCGCCGTCCTGCTGAAGAAGATCAACACCCAGGCCGAGGCCGTGAAGGATCTTGCTTACTGCCTCTACGACATCAGCGCCAGCAAGCGGAAGGATGCGAAGGAGGCCACGGCCTACAACGCTCTGATCGCTGACTGGACCGAGCTGACGAAGGCCGCGGCAGGTATCCACGACACGGGCGGGGATCGTCAGATCCGCCTGGATATTTGAGGGGGAACGAGACGTGGCAAAAAGTACGCGCCAATACGTGTTTGAAGGGATGGAGCTGCTACCGGCGGCCCTGATTCCCTTCGTTGAAAAGCGGCTCGAAACCTCCCTCAAGGGGCATTGGCAAGTTCAGGTTGTGGAAAAGCTGCCTAGCCTGCGCCCCAACAGCAACGGCGAGGTCGGCTGGGATCAGGCCGCGCTGTTCAACGCGATGGATCGATTCTGGAGCGAGGCGTTCAAGGCGGTCCTCGGCCGCGCCGAACGCTCGCTGGTCAATGAGCTGGGCGACGTCCGCAACAAGCTCTCGCACAACGAGACTTTCACCTACGACGACGCCGAGCGCGCGCTCGATTCCATGCGCCGGCTGATGGAAGCGATCAGCGCTGGTGAGACGGCCGAGCAGCTCGGCAAGATGCGCGACACCATCCTGCGCACGAAGTTCACCGAGTTGGCGCGCAATGAGGAGCGCCGGAAAACCCAGCGGCTGGAAATCTCAGTCGAGACTGTGGCCGGCCTGCTGCCGTGGCGTGAGGTGGTGGAGCCGCACCAGGATGTAGCCACCGGCGAGTTCCAACAGGCCGAATTCGCGGCCGACCTCGCCAAGGTGCATTCGGGAAGCGCCCCGCCGGAATATCGCGACCCGCGTCAGTTCTTCAGCCGAACCTACCTGACCGAGGGATTGAGCGCCTTGCTGATCGGCGCTGCGAAGCGGCTGTCCGGCAGCGGCGGCGATCCGGTTGTCGAATTGCAAACCAACTTCGGCGGCGGCAAGACGCACTCGATGCTGGCCCTTTATCACATGGCGGGGCCGACGCCGGTGCGGGACCTGTCGGGTCTGGATCAGTTGCTCGACAAGCTTGGCCTGAAGGTGCCGAAGGACATCAACCGGGCGGTGCTGGTTGGTACGTCGCGGGGACCGCAGGACGTGATCCACGCCGAGGGCGACCGGAAGATCCGCACGACCTGGGGCGAACTCGCCTGGCAGCTCGGCGGCGGCGACGCCTTCGCCATGGTGGCGGAGAATGACGCCAGCGGCATCGCGCCCGGCTCGAACCTCTTGGAGGCGCTTTTCAAGAAATACGCGCCGTCCCTGATCCTGATCGACGAATGGGTCGCCTATCTGCGGCAGATCTACAAGGTCGAGGGGCTGCCGTCCGGGTCGTTCGACGCGAACCTGTCCTTCGTCCAGTCGCTGACCGAGGCGGTCAAGGCCAGCCCCGGCACGCTGCTGGTCGCGTCCTTGCCGGCTTCACAGATCGAGGTGGGCGGTGAAGGCGGTCAGGAAGCGCTGGCGCGCCTCAAGCAGACCTTCAGCCGCGTGGAATCCTCATGGCGGCCGGCGAGCCAGGAAGAGAGCTATGAGATCGTCCGGCGGCGGCTGTTTAAGGACATCCCCGGCGACAAGTTCCATCACCGCGACAACACACTGAAGCAGTTCGCTAAGCTGTATCGGGAGAACACCAACGATTTCCCGCAGGGCTGCGCGGACGAGGACTACCGGCGCAAGTTGGAGAAGGCTTATCCGATCCATCCCGAGCTGTTCGACCAGCTCTACACGAGCTGGGGATCGCTCGAAAAATTCCAGCGCACGCGCGGCGTGCTGCGCCTGATGGCGCAGGCCATTCACGAGCTGTGGATGAGCGCCGATCCATCGGTGATGATCATGCCCGGCAGCGTGGCGGTAAGTTCGCCGCGCGTGGAGCCGGAACTGCTCCATTATCTGGAAGTGAGCTGGCAATCGATCATCGCCGGCGATGTCGATGGCACGACGTCCACCCCTTACAAGGTCGATCAGTCGGCGCCCAACCTGAACCGCTATTCGGCGACCCGGCGTGTGGCCCGCGCGATCTTCATGGGGACGGCGCCGACGCATCAGCAGCAGAACACCGGCCTCGATGACAAGCAGATCAATCTCGGCGTCGTGCAGCCCGGTGAGCGGCCGGCCATCTTCGGCGATGCGCTGCGCCGGCTGACCAACCAGGCCAAGTTCATGCACGCCGACCTCGGTCGGTACTGGTACTCGATCTCGGCCAGCCTCAACCGCGTCGCAGCGGACAAGGCAGCCCAGATCGAGGCGGCGCTAGTAGACGTGACGATCGACGCCGAACTCGGAAAATATGTGAACGGCCTTGCCGATCGCGGGCATTTCGACGCCGTGCAGGTTGCGCCGGCCTCCTCGGCCGAAGTCCCCGATGAAGCGGGCGGTGTGCGTGCCGTCGTGCTGGGCGTCAAACATCCGCATCATGGGCGCGATGGCTCGGAGGCGCTGGTCGAGGCGAAAGACATCCTCATGCAACGCGGCAGCACGCCGCGTGTCTATCGTAACATGCTGGTGTTCATTGCCGCGGAAGCTCGGCAACTCGATCATCTGAGAGATGCCGTACGCGCCTCTCTGGCTTGGGGCGAAATCGTCCGCGACAAGGAGCGTCTTGAACTCCGACCGAGCGACCAAAAGCTCGCCGAGGCCAAGTTGACCGAGGCGAAGGAGACGATGAAGACGCGGCTGAAGGAGGCATGGTGCTATCTGCACTATCCTGCACAGGAGAGCGCCCAGGCCGAGTGGGAGTGGGTGTCGGGCAAGATTCCGGCGCAGGACGGGTTGCTGGCACGAGCCAGCAAAAAGCTGGTGGCGGAAGAGGGCTTACTCGTTGAGCTGGGGCCGTCGCGGCTCGACCGTGATCTCCAGAAATACATCTGGAACGACAAGCCGCGACTGTCGCTGAAGGATCTGCGGGAATATCTCAACCGCTACATCTATCTGCCTCGCGTCAAGGGCCAGGACGTTCTGGTCAAGGCCGTACAGGCGGCCGTGAGCGGTATGCTGCCCGGTCCTTTCGCTTACGCCGAACGGTGGGACGAGAAATCGGACACCTATCTGGGGCTAGCGATCGAGCGGGCGGCAAGCGCCGTGGTCGTGATCGACAGCGACAGTGTCATCGTGAAACCTGATGTGGCCGAGGCGCATCGCCCCGCGCCAGCACAGCCGGGGCCTACTAGCAGCCCAACGGGATTTGGCGAAGAGACGCCAGCACTCGGTGGACAGCCGACGGGCGATACACCCGCAACGCCTCCGGCGGAAAGAAAGCCGACCCGGTTCACAGGTACAGTTATGATCTCGCCAGAACGGCCTGCGAGGGACATCCATCAGATCGTCGAGGCCATCGTGGAACAGCTCACGACGCTGCCTGGCAGCGAGGTGAAGCTCAGGCTGGAAATCGAAGCCGAGGTTCCGTCTGGGCTTGAGCGTTCAAAGGTTCGGACGCTGATCGAAAATGCCAATACGCTGGGCTTTATCGAGAAATCGGTCGAATAAAACACCAGAGGCCTACGGCACGGTGCGGCGGCGGCAGCCAATTTAGTTCGACGATGACTCGACAGATTGGCTCCCGTTACTGAGAGAGAGGCGGCGGCGGAGAGAATTACATGGTGGCCGTGGGCTTATTATTACCCGAAGGTTTTGCCACGCTCAGCTTTGCGCCGCTCGCGGTATTCGAAGCCGCAAATATGGTCTTGGCGGAGCCCTTCTACGAATTGCATCTGGTGTCGGATGTCGGTGGGCGGGTTGCCAACTCCTTCGGCGTAGCCACAGAGACAGAGCGAGCGGAGGACATCGCGCTTGATACGTTGTTGTTAGGGGCGCCGCCGGACACGAGGGCGCCGTCCACCGCTCTCGTTGAATATTTGAAGAGATCTTCCGGCCAATATAGACGGATAGCATCCATTTGTGTGGGGGCCTTCATTCTGGGCGAGGCCGGGTTGCTCGATGGGCGTCGAGTGACAACTCATTGGAAGTTCGCGCGTGAACTCCAAGTACGCTATCCGAGCGCCCGCGTGGAAGTCGATCGCATCTTCATCGCGGATGGCCAAATCTGGACCTCGGCCGGCATGACGGCCGGAATTGACCTCGCATTGAGCTTGGTCGAGCGTGACATTGGGCCGGATAAGGCGCGAAAAATCGCGCAGATGATGGTGATGTATCATCGTCGCAGCGGCGGTCAATCACAGTACTCTGCGCTCTTGGAGATGGACGCGAAATCGGATCGGGTACAGGACGCGCTAAGCTATGCGCGCAGTCATCTTGTCGATGACCTTTCGGTAGAAGTCCTGGCAGCCACAGCCTGTCTCAGCCCACGTCAGTTCAGTCGCGTGTTCCAAAAGGAAACTGGGCTATCGCCAGCGAGGGCAATTGAGAATCTTCGGCTGGAAGCGGCTAGATTGATGTTAGAGCAAGGACGGCTGCCGATCGACGCCATCGCACGGGAAGCGGGTTTTGGCGATCGCGAACGAATGCGCCGTAGTTTTCTAAGAAGGTTTGGATTGACACCCCAGGCGATCCGTCAGACATCGGAACCCTTGGCCGCGATCTGACCAAGGATGTCCTAAAAGGTGGCATTTACGACATAGGCCCTGTCGCCTCGATGGGTATCCTTTTGGATATTTCACAGGCGGTCGGGCCCATGCGACGGCGATCATTAGTATGGCTTGCTAAGTGCGTGCGCAGAGGCGCGCTTGGAATATGAACGCCGGGCTATCCGGTACTGGCTTTGCCGCGAACTTTCGAACGGACCATCCTGCGCCACCGGCTGTGACTGGACTGGCAAAGGGGCAGTTCGCAGCCGCGAGGATTGTTCACGGCCGCTCTGGCCATGGAATCACCGAGATACCCCCGCAACGAGCTTTCGTCTTCTCGTATGTGATGAACGAGTTTTCGGAGACTGATTTATGGATTGGGGGGCGACCAACGAGGTGGGAGCCTGCCAAGCCCGGGCAAGTGCATTTCTACGATCTGGAGAGCGGCATAACGGCAAACATCGAAGGTGGTCTTGATTTTGTCTACCTGTACTTGCCTGTTCAAATGCTGGACGAATTCTCCGACGAGCACGAGCTACCGCGCATCAATGGCTGCCCTGTTAGCTCGGGTGCGGTTTTTGCCGATCCAGTCGTTGCGCGTGTCGCACGATCGCTACTGCCGGCGCTCGATCAGCCGAAATTGGCAAATCAATTGTTCGTCGACCAATTGGCCTACGCGCTCCAATCGAATTTCGCGCGCCAATATGCCCGTCTAGTCAACCCTCGAGCTACGTTGCGAGGTGGCCTCGCGCCCTGGCAGGAGCGTCGAGTTACGGAATTGCTTCAAGCCAATGTCGACGGCGAAATACCCGTTGCACAGCTGGCGCGCGAATGCGGCCTTTCGCGTAGCCAATTTTTCCGCGCATTCAAATGGACGACGGGAAAAACCCCCCATCAATGGCTGCTCCAATACCGCATCGAATTGTCCAAGAGCCTTTTGAGTTCGTCGAAGCTGTCGCTCGGCGACATCGCTCTCGCATGCGGCTTTTCGAGTCTAAGTCATTTTAGCCGCGTGTTTTCTGCGCATTTGGGGACGCCGCCGGGGGCCTGGCGAACCGACTGCCTGATCTGAATCGCGTGCATTCCTCTCGATGATCGGTATCGAGCAGCCGTTGGTAGAGGCGCAGTCGATTCATTGCACAAAAGTCTCATAATGTTTTTGGCGATGGTGTTTGGTCATTCCTGACTGTGACGGAAATGCATATGGTGAAGAAAAACAGCGATAGGAGAGCCATATGCCGGGAACTTGGACTGTCACGCGGAACGTGGTGTCACCTATCCATACTTATACGGCCCCAGAAGATGGCTGGATTGTTACCTCGCATATTGTAGAATTACCTACCCAGCTTCTGGTTGTCGATGCGCAGTATCGCCTCTCTTATGCTCATGAGGTGGCGCGCTACGCCGCCGCGCTCAACAAGCCGATCAGCCGGCTCTATGTAACGCACTATCACCCAGATCATATCCTTGGAGCCGAGGCATTCGGAGCACCGGTCTATGCGCTGGAGCAGGTGGCGACCAAGATCGGCAAGGTCGGTGATCGAGTGGCGGGCGAAGAGCATGCCATTATAGGTGACGATGCTCCTGACCATGTCCACCAGCCTGATCATCAGGTGCGTGAGGGCGATGAAAGCATCGACGGGGTAAACATCCGCCACATCCGCTTGACTCAGGCCGAGACAGAGGACGCGCTGGTGATTGCTCTGCCCGATGCTCGCGTCATCATTGCGCAGGACTTGGTCTATTCCCGCGCGCATGTGTTTCTGGGCGAGCGCGACTTCGACGGCTGGCGCGCCGCGCTCAAGTCCTATCGGGACCTCCCGTATGACATCGTGCTCCCAGGCCACGGTCTCCCAGGCGACAAGACCCTGTACGACCGGATGATTGCCTATCTCGATTTCGCCCAGGCGGCGCTCGAAAAGTCGGCAACATCGGCCGAATTTGTCGGCAAGCTTGAAGCGCGCTTTCCCGACTATGGCTGCCGCAAGGTCCTGCATCACCAATTGCGGTTCCTCTTTCCGAGTGAGGCATCTGCACATGCTTAAGCGTATGATCCCATCGGCATTAGCTCTGCTGACGTGCCTTCCCGTATCCGCCGGTGCCGCACCGTTGGATGATGCAACCCTGCATCAAATCAACGGCCTCTACCGAAAGTTGATCGAGGCGGAAAATCGCCACGATCTCGGGGCGGTGCGCGAGATGCTATGGAATTCGCCAGATGCTTTGTTCGTCGCAAAGACAGCGACAGCAGCAGAGGGTAATTGGGCCGGCTTCTGGGGTACTGAAGTTATTCTTCAGCATTTTCACGATTTGTATGCCGGCGTCTTCGTCATGGATCCCGACTATGCCCAAGTGAAGACGGTTGGTCTGAGCCGGGATGTTGCCCTGACCTATGCGCCGCTCAAGATTAGTGTGGCCTATGCCGGACAAACCCCCGTGCCAAAGCCCTTTCTGATGATTGTCAACTGGGTTCGCACCCCGGATGGATGGCGGATGGCAACTGACGTTGCTCTGCCCATTCCCCCGGCGCCCACCGACAAATAGGGAGGTCCTTATGCATCCCATTCGCGCGCTACGGGAGTCTAGGCACGCCACGGCAGAGAAATTCGCCGCACTGTTGGCTATCGATGTCGTCATGCACAGCCCGCTGCTGATCCGCGCCATCAAGGGGCGTGACGCTGTAGCTGAGACCATGGCTGCGTCGGCGCAAAACCGCGATAATCCCGGCACCTACGTACTGGAACGCAAGCTGGATGAGAATACAACCTTCCTGCGCTGGCAAGGCACCATCGAGGGGCATGAGTTCGAAAGCATGGAACTGCTGACGGATGGTCCTGACGGAAAGCTAGTTGAGCGAACAGTCGCGTATCGACCCTTCCCAGCACTGAAGATTTTCCGCGAGAAACAAATGGCAGCGACCCGCGATCTGCTGCCGGCCGACATGTGGGACTACTGAAGAAGAGCAAGGAGAAACGTCATGAGAAAGCATCCATTTCGTGTAGCCATCGAAAGCGGCGCCAAGCAGGAGGAACTTGCAAAGCTGTTCTCACCTAACGCCGAGATCTGGCCGCCGATGCTGACTGCTCCTGTTTCAGGCGCCAACAACGTTCTTGAGATCATATCCACGGCGGCAAGGATCGCCGGTCCAATCAAGTATCTCTACGAGGCATCCGATACGCGCCAGACCTTTCTCATTTGGGAGGGGCAGGTGGGCGGCCATCGATTGCAAGCCTGCACCATCTTGGTCGACGGCGAAGATGGTCTGGTGCAACAGGTGCGTGTGCTGATGCGTCCCTGGCCGGTCTCAAAGCTATTTCGGGATGCGATGTATGAGATCTTCGCCTCAAGAATTCCGAAGGATAGTTGGGAGTTGGGGGCCAAACCAACCGTATCCGCGCCGCGCCAATTCACTCCGATCGCGCTCAAGCATATCGACCTCGCTCCTGACATTGTCCTACACAGCCCAATGTTGGCCAAATCCGTTGCCGGAAGGGAACACGTCACGAGCTCGGTAGGTCTCGCACATCAGGTACAAAGCGCTTCGTCCTACACTAGCATCATCGCCACGCCGGACCTCATCATCGAACTTTTCGACTGCGATGCCGACGGATACCCCATGGAAGGCATGTGGATTCAAAGGCTGAATGGGCAAGGTTTGATCGACGATCTTACTGTCATGTTGCGGCCCTGGCCTGCGGTGACCGTTCTGCATGATCACACCAAGGCGCTTGACGAGGCGAGTGGGGGGATCGGACCGGACTACTGGATTCTCAAATGAGGTGGGCCTTCGGCAGTACTTCTTGACGATCGAGCGGCGAACTTTCCGACGCGCCGGAGGCAGAGATGACAATATTAGATGGCAGAGTGGCGATCGTGACGGGTGCGTCAAAAGGCATTGGCGCGGCGATCGCCGTAGGTATGGCGCGGGCAGGTGCGAGAGTTATGGTCAACTACGCCTCTGACTTAATAGGCGCGGAGCGTGTAGTATCGGAAATCGTTGCGGGGGGCGGTGAGGCCCGCGCTGTCCAGGCGGATGTGTCGAAGGCCGAACAGGTGAAGGTGCTGGTGGCGGCCACGATCGAATGCTTCGGTCGTTTGGATATCCTCGTGAACAACGCCGGCGTTTTCCGGTTCGAACCGTTCGAAGAGGCGACGGAAGAGGAGTTCCATCGGGTCTACAATACGAATGTTCTTGGTGCGCTGCTGATGATGCAGGCGGCGTCGCCGCATCTGCGCGAAGGCGGCGCCATCATTAACATCGCTACCGGTGGCATTTCGACCACGTCGCCGGGAGGCGCTGTCTATACCTCATCAAAGGCCGCGCTTGTGACGATGTCCCAGGTAGTGGCCAAGGAGTTAGGTGCTCGGGGCATCCGTGTTAATGTTGTCTGCCCCGGCGCCACCGAGACTGAGGGCGCTCATGCCATAGGCGTGATCGGCGGACCGATGGTGCAGAAGCTGGTTGAGGGCACACCGCTCGGTCGTCTGGGGCAGCCTAAGGACATTGTTGGGCCCGTGGTGTTTCTGGCGTCAAATGACGCCGATTGGGTCACTGGCGAAGTCCTGTTCGCCTCCGGCGGTTCGCGCTGATCATTTAATTTCGATCCGTCCTAGTCGTCCCCAAAAGCTTCGCTTCGTTGAGCCCAAATTCCATAACACCGACATCACGCAACCTCTTTCGTTTCTCTACATTCGCTTACTCAGAATTTTCGACGGGTTCAGTTTTAACAGACGGTTCGATCAAAATCGAAATCCCTGGGTTTAAGGGCGAGAGGGCAAAATGCCCTATCGTGCAGCGATACAATTCTGACTGTAGTGCGCAAGGTCTCTGGAAGGTAGGATCGGGGGTATGACTGTACAGACCGACAGTCATCCCGAAATCGAGCTTCGTCATCTTCGATATTTCGTTGCGGCAGCCGAGCATGGCAGCTTTCGTAAGGCCGGAGTCGCGCTTCGCATACAGGAGTCGGCGATCAGCCGACGAATCCGTGACCTTGAGGACCGCATCGGCGCGTCGCTGTTTCATCGTCACAATGGTGGGGTCGGCCTGACTCTAGCGGGCGAGCGATTTCTCAGGCGTGCTCGCAAGATCCTCAAGCATGTCGCTGATGGGGCCAAGGAGGTGGGAACTCTTGGTCGATCGGAAGATGGTCACGTCAAGATCGGGATATTCTCGTCGCTAGCGTCCGGCTTCCTTTCGGATTTACTACGGGCCTACGACAAATCCCACGCGAAGGTTCGAATCGAGTTTATCGATGGCGACCCTGCTGACCACATCTCGTCGATACGGCAACTTCGGCTGGATGTGGCGTTTATTACGGGGACCGCCGAATGGTCGGACTGTGAGACCGACCAGCTCTGGTTTGAACGGGTATTCGTTGTGCTGCCTTGCGATCATCCGCTCTGCGTAAAGCAGGAATTGGATTGGCACGATCTCGCTGGGGAGAGGTTTATTGTCAGTGACGGGGCACCTGGCCCGGAGATTCACGATTATCTTGTTCAACGCCTCGCTGATCTGGGGCGTCACCCAGAAATCCACACGCAATATGTTGGACGAGATAATCTGCTGTCGCTCGTAGCGATTGGACGAGGGTTGACGGTCATGAGCGAAGCTGGAACCGGAGCACAGTTTCCAGGGATCGTCTATCGACAGCTTGCGAACGAACTGCTGCCTTTTTGTGCGGTCTGGTCCCCGAAAAACGATAACCCGGCTTGTCGGCGCCTGCTTAGCCTCGCGCGCGAAATGGCCAGATCGGCCAGCGCGTCGGTCATTCAAACGATTGCGGCGATAGCTTTGACCTTCTCGATTTGGCAAACCCCCGATCCGTGGCTATGAACCGAACCAGCATGGGAACGATCAGGCGGACGGGATCGGCGGGAGGTTGCTTTGCCTCGCGCCCGAGAATCTCGGCGTAGGCGATCAAGTCTCGATGGAGATCCGCAGGCAATTCCACCGTAACCTTGATCGGTTTGTCATCGGCGATTGGGCCGAGTTTCAGCTTTGGCATGTCAGCCTCCATAGGGTTCGAGCACGAGATCGCGCGTGACGAGAACCCGGACAGGGAAGCCTGGCCGGATAGTCAACGTCGGCGCGATGTTGAGCTGGCGCTGGACGATCTGCTGGCCGGTCTGGCTGACGCTGTTCGACGCGCCCTGACGGAGCGCGCGCACAATGTCGCCGTCTTGGCCCGATGATCCAGACTCCGCGCCGATGCTCAGGATTGTCGAGAGCGCGGCAGCCTTGAACAGTTCACCCCAATGGTAGTCGACGCCATCTTCGAGCCCGGCATAACCCTCGGCGTCGGCGCCAGGCTGACGCTCGAGCACGATGGACCGGCCGTTCGGGAAGATTAGCCTGTTCCACACTAGCAACACGCGGCGCTGCCCAAAGCCGACGCCGTTGTCGTATTGACCAACCACACGGGTCCCTTGCGGGATCAGCAGGATATGTCCCGTTGGGCTGTCATAGATGTTCTCCGTCACCTGGGCGGTGATTTGGCCAGGAAGGTCCGAGCGAATGCCGGTAATCAGCGCTGCCGCGATGACCGCACCCGCCTGAAGAACATTTTTCGACGCCGGCGCCGCAACGCGATCCGGTGAGACGGTGCGCTTGTCGGGAGCCTGATTGAGGAAGGCGAGCTGCCTTTCTTGTGCCGTTGGCGTGGAAGGTTGGGGCGCCAGGCCAAGGCTGGCGAGATCGCCTGGCGGTGGAGCCGGCTGCGCCGATTGACCAGTTGTGGGGGCGTTGTTCACGGGCCGTGTCTCAGTCGACGCGAACAGTCGCGCGGTGCGCGCGGCCTCAAGCTCCTGAGCGCGTCGTTGTTCTTCGGGGCTTGGTCCGACCGGGCCGGCCGCCGGTGCGCCTATCGCAGGCACCGGGCCGCCATTTTGGGCGTTCAGGATCGGACGGCCGAGATCGCCGGGCAACGGCGGCCCGAGCTTCGGCACGGCGGTATAGTCCTTTGGAAGACCGGCGAGCCCATCGGGCGTCGAGCGGCTGTCGGTCGAATAGAGTTCCTGCCCCTGACCTTGATGGCGGGTCTGGAGCGCGTAGATCAGCGCGCCGCCGACGCCTACGCTTGCCACCAGACCAAGACCGGCCAGCACCTTGCGCGACAGCCGGGTGACGCGGGGCGGCTCTGGGCGCAGCCGCATCGGCGCGACCGGCTCGCCGGTCAACGGCCGGGCGTCACTATCCTCGACCTCTGGCGGAGGGGGCGCGTCCGGCGTCCGTTCTTCCTTCTTTTCAGGATCGGTTTCATTGGTCACGACGCGGGCCTCCCGTCGGTGCGGGAGATGCGAACGCGCTTCTGGCTCTTGTCCGCGCCGAACCGCAGCTCGGCGGCGGCGAACAGCCGATCGACGATCATGTAGTTGCTGCGCACCCGATAGTTCACGAGCTGCGACGTGTCGCCTTCGGGACCGACGACGAAAAGCGGCGGCATCTCCCCCTGGCCGATCCCGCGCGGAAACTCGATGAAGACCTGCTTGCCGTCATCGAAGGCGCGCAGCGGCCGCCACGGCGCGCGATCGCCCGTGACATCGTAGCGGAAATTGACACGGGTGAGATCGATGCCGTTGGCGACGGGCTGGGCTGCTCCGGCCTGCTGGTTCTGCCGACGCAGCGCAATGAGCTGATCCTGCGGATATTGCCAGGACACGGAGGCCATGTAGGTCGAGGGCGTCGAGCGCAACTCCATGTGATAGGTGCGCCGGTCGGTGTTGATGACGAGGTTGGTCATCAGCTCGGGCCGGGTTGGCTTCACCAGGATATGGATCTGTTTCCCTGCGCCCGTGCCGCTTTCGGTGTCGCCGATGACCCAGCGCACGGTGTCGCCGGCAGCGACCGGACCGGAGCCGACAAGCTGCTCGCCGGGCTGGAGACCGATGTCGGTGATCTGTCCTGGCGAGGCATAGACCTGATAGAGCGCGCCGTCGACGAAGGGATAGACCTGCATCGAATTGATGAAGCCGTTGCGCACCGGCTGAACGCGCGCGGCGGCGTTCGCCTGATTGACGCGGACAGCGGGATCGGCGGCCTCCGGTTCAGGCTTGCCGTCCTTCCCGATCGGCTTCAACTGGCCGGGAAGTGGCAGCGGCTTTGGAAGTTCGACGACCCTGACGGGAGCCGGCGGGTCGGACGTCTGAACCGCGGCGATGGGATCGTCGTAGGAAATCTCAGGGGGCTTCTGCATGGTGGCACAGCCCGCCAGAGCGGATGTGCAAAGTAGGAGAAGTGGCAATCCGGATTTACGGAAACCCGGAATTGCGTGGTTGAGAAAAGCCGGCCTCCCGGCTTTGCGGAAGGCGAGCGTCATTGTCCAAGCTCCTTCGACCAGTTGATGGCGTTGATGTAGATGCCGAGTGGATTCTTCCTCAGCGTGTCGGCGTCACGCGGAGGCTGGATGACCATGGTGAGGATCGCTGACCAGCGTTCGGTGGAGGCGAGCGATCCGTCCTGATAGCGGCGTTCGATCCAGGCGATGCGGAAGCTCGACGGCGAGGCGCGAATGACCGACGACACGTCCACCGCGACCTGTTGCTTGCCGACCCGCGCGAATGGGTCGTTGGCGCGGGCATAGTCGTTGAGCGCGAGCGCGCCGCCCTGCGTGGTAAAGTCGTAGGCGCGCAACCAGTTCTGGCGCACGATGATGGCATCGGCCGGGATGCTTCGGACCTGCTCGACGAAGCGCGCGAGGTAGAAGGCGAGCTGCGGGTCGTTCGGTTGATAGTCGGCCGTAGCGGGTGCGACCGCCTGCGCCTGGCCGAGCTTGTCGATCTGCACGACCCAGGGCACGATCGAGCCATTGGCCGATTGCCAGACCAGCGCAGCGGCGAGGCCAGCGGACAGCACCAGAGATCCGAAGGCCATGGTGCGCCAGTTCCGAGCCTGAACGCGGGCGGACCCGATGCGATCGTCCCAGACCTGCGCGGCGCGTTGGTATGGCGTCTCGGGCTCGGGGGATTTTCCGTAGTGGGTCGATGGTCGCTTGAAGAGGCTCATAGTCAGTCGCTTTCAGAGAGGTCGATGGAAGAACCGCCGCCGTGGCTGTCGCCGCTGCGCACCGCATGGGCAGCGGCCTGAACGCCGTGCGTCATCTGCTGGGAACGCTTCATGCGCTTTGCCCAGGCAGGTGGTCCGTCAGCCGCACCGCCCGACGCGGGCGCATCTGTTGAAGAGCTGGCGGTGTCGGTACCGGCAGCACCGCCATTCAGTTCGGCGGCAGCGCGAGAGCCGGATTCGAAGCTCGATTTGATGCTGTCGCCGGCTCGCGCGGCGGCGCGGCGCAAGGGCGATACGGCGGCGCGTGCGCCGGTGCCGGCGACATTGCCAAGACCGGATGCAACGGCGGAGCCGCCGGACTGACCAGCAGCTCCAAGGCTGTAGGCCGTCGAAGCGCCGCCGGCGAGAGCCGCACCACCATGCGCAGCAGCGGCAGCACCGCCCACAAGCGCTGCTCCGCCGGAGGCGAGCGCGCCGACGCTGGCTGCGCCCGCGGCAACGACACCGCCTGCGGCAAGACCTGTGCCCACCGCTGCGCCGGCGCCGAGTTGCGGGCCGCCAGAGACCAGGCCGTTGGCAATGCCAGGGCCGAAAATGCCGAGACCAAGCAAGGAGAGTGCGGCGAGCACGATCGCCATGGCGTCGTCGATCGACGGCGTGGCGCCGCCGAAACCTGCCGTGAACTCCGAAAACAGCGTCGAGCCAATGCCGATGATGACGGCGAGCACCAAGACCTTGATGCCGGACGAGATCACGTTGCCCAGGACACGCTCCGCCATGAACGCGGATTTGCCGAACAGGCCGAATGGAATAAGGACGAAGCCCGCGAGCGTCGTCAGCTTGAACTCGATCAGGGTAACGAAGAGCTGGATCGCGAGAACGAAGAAGGCGAGCAGCACCAGCACCCAGGCGAAGAACATGCAGGCGATCTGGATGAAGTTCTCGAAGAACGACCAGTAGCCCATCAGGCCCGAAATGGAGTCGAGCAGTGGGCGTCCGGCATCGAGTCCGGTCTGCGCTACCTTGCCGGGCCGCAGGAGGTCGCTGACCGAAAAGCCCGTGCCGCTGGCCTTGAGGCCGAGGCCGGCGAAGCTCTCGAAGACGATTCGGGCGAGGTTGTTCCAGTTGGAGATGATGTAGGCGAACACGCCGACAAACAGCGTCTTCTTCACGAGGCGTGCGATAATGTCGTCCTCGGCGCCCCAGGACCAGAACAGCGCGGCGAGCGTCACGTCGATGACGATCAGCGTGGTGGCGATGAAACCAACCTCGCCACGCAGCAGGCCAAAACCGCCGTCGATGTAGCGAGTGAAGACTTCGAGGAAATGGTCGATGACGCCGGTGCCGCCCATGTCAGCGCGCCTCCGGCGAAGTCGGCGCGGTCGGGGATGCCTGGTCAGTTGGCGCCGGTTCGGACGGGAAAAGCGTCGACGGCGCGGATGGAGTCGCTAAGGGCACCGGGGCTGGCTGGCTCAGGAACCGGCGACGGCTCTCGGCCCATGCTTTCAGACAGGCCGGATCGCGGCTGCCTGCTTCGCCGGTCTGGGAACAGCGTAGCAGTTCGGTGTCCAGCGGATCTCGGGTGGCGACGGGACGGCTTGGCGTCACGAAGACATCCGACGAAACGTCCTTGCGGTTCATCTCGATCGCCGTCGCCGTAATGGCGACGGCGACAAAGACGACAGCGCCGATGCGTGCGAGGGTCTTGCCATCCATCACGCCGCCCTCAGTTGCCGCTGTAGAACATTTTGGCGTTGCCGGGCTGATAGCCGTTGCCCGGCGTCAGGAAGCGGCGACGCTGCTCCTGTCCCTGTGCGGCGGCGGTGGCCTGCTCGGCCGATTGCAGCGCCTGCGCGCGACCATTGGCGGCGACGACCGCGGTCAGGTCGGCGAGCTGCTGCGCCTGCAGCGCAAGGAGCTGGTTGCCAGCCTGGGTCGCCTGAAGCGCGCCGGTCGCCCCCTGGCTCTGCCCGACCAGCGCCGACATCTGCGATCGGTTCGTGTCGATGTTCCCGACGACGCCGGCCTGGACTCGCATCGCGTCCTGCAAGCCGCCGACCGTGTTCTGCCAGCGCGACCGCGCATCGGAGACCAACTGCTGGTCCGTCGCCGACATCGAGACGTTGCCGTATTTGGTCTGGAACGCCTGGTCGATTTGCTGGACCGAGTAGGCGATGTTCTGCGCCTGCTGGAGCAGTTGCTGCGTCCGCTGCACCGACTGCTGGAGCTGTTGCAGCGACGAATACGGCAGGCTCGCGAGATTGCGCGCCTGGTTGATGAGCATCTGCGCTTCGTTTTGAAGCGAGGTGATCTGGTTAGTGATCTGCTGGAGCGAGCGCGCCGCCGTCAGGACGTTCTGTGCGTAGTTCGACGGATCGAACACAATGATGGCGTGGGCTGGCGTCGCGAAAATCGGTGCGAGGGCCAGGGGAGCGGAAAGCAGCGCGGCAGCGAGCCGCGCTGCGCGGGTACGGCGCAGTTTCATGAAGACATCTCCTTGTTAGTGAGGTTGGGAATGAGATCGGCGGCCCAGCCGACTTCGCGGTGGCTGAGCCAGGCAGCGAGGAATCCATCTCGGCCATGTTCCGCGACGATGCGCGCAATGGCGGCCTGGTCGGTTTTCGACGAAGCGGCGCAGAGCGCGAGCGCCACGTCCGACAGGCCCAGCTCGAACAGCCGATTTCCACGCCGCGATTGGCAGTAGTAGTCGCGCTTGGGCATGGCCCGCGCGATGATCTCGATCTGGCGATCGTTGAGGCCGAAGCGGCGATAGATCGCTGTGATCTGCGGCTCGATCGCCCGTTCGTTGGGGAGGAGCAGCCGGGTCTGGCAACTCTCGATGATAGCCGGCGCGATCGCCGAACCGTCGATGTCAGAGAGCGACTGCGTGGCGAAGATGACACTGGCGTTCTTCTTGCGCAGCGTCTTCAGCCATTCGCGGAGCTGGCCGGCGAACCCGTCATCGTCGAGCGCGAGCCAGCCTTCGTCGATGATGAGGAGGGTCGGCGAGCCGTCGAGCCGGTCCTCGATGCGATGGAAGAGGTAGGCGAGGACTGCCGGCGCGGCGCCCGTGCCGATCAGACCTTCAGTCTCGAAGGCCTGAACCGTGCCCGATCCGAGATATTCACTCTCGGCGTCGAGCAGCCGGCCATAGGGACCGCCCACGCAATAGGGCCGCAGGGCCTGTTTCAGGTCATTCGACTGGAGCAGGACCGCGAGGCCGGTGATGGTCCGCTCCTCGACCGGCGCGGATGCCAGCGAGGTCAGCGCCGTCCAGATATGCTCCTTCACCTCCGGCGTGATGGCGACACCTTCGCGGGTCAGGATCGCGACGATCCAGTCGGCGGCCCAGGCGCGCTCGGGGACATGATGGATGCCCGCGAGCGGCTGAAGGCTGACGCTCGTCGCGGCGCCATCGCTGAGATCGCCGCCGAGATCATGCCAGTCGCCGCCCATCGCGAGCGCGGCGGCGCGGATGCTCCCGCCGAAATCGAAGGCGAAGACTTGGGCGCGGGCGTAGCGCCGGAACTGCAGCGCCATCAGCGCCAGCAGCACGGACTTGCCCGCGCCTGTCGGGCCGACGATCAGCGTGTGGCCGACGTCGCCGACATGAAGCGAAAGCCGGAACGGGGTCGAGCCTTCGGTCTTACCGAAGAGCAGTGGGGGCGCTGCAAAGTGCTCGTCCCGCTCCGGCCCCGCCCACACCGCCGATAGCGGGATCATGTGGGCGAGATTGAGCGTGGAAATCGGAGGCTGGCGGACGTTGGCGTAAACATGGCCGGGCAGGCTGCCGAGCCAGGCGTCCACTGCATTGATGCCCTCGGCCATCGCGGTGAAGTCGCGGCCCTGAATGACCTTCTCGACCAGCCGCAGCTTCTCGTCGGCTGTGCGCGGATCGGCGTCCCAGACCGTCACCACTGCGGTGACATAGGCCATGCCGGCATAGTCGGCGCCGAGTTCCTGAAGCGCGAGGTCGGCATCCGCAGCCTTGTTCGCGGCATCGGTGTCCACGAGGACGGACGCCTCGTTGGTCATCACCTCCTTGAGGATCGCCGCGATCGACTTGCGCTTGGCGAACCACTGCCGGCGGATCTTGGTCAGCAGCTTCGTCGCATCGGTCTTGTCGAGCAGGATCGCGCGGGTGGACCAGCGATAGGGAAAGGCGAGCCGGTTCAGCTCGTCGAGTAGCCCGGGTGTCGTTGCGGTCGGAAAGCCCGTGATCGTCAGGATGCGCAGATGCGCCGCGCCGAGTCGCGGTTCGAGCCCGCCGGTCAGCGGCTGATCGGCGAGCAGCGCGTCGAGATACATTGGCGTCTCAGGAACCCGGACGCGATGGCGGTTGGTCGAGACGCAGCCGTGGAGGTAGGTCAGCGTTTCGGCATCATCGAGCCAGCGGCATTCCGGCATGAAGGCTTCGACCAGGCGCAGGATGCGATCGGTGCGATCGGCGAAGCCGGACATCGCCTCGTGTGGGTCGACGCCCTTGGTCTCGCGGCCCTCATAGAGCCAGCTTTCGGCGCGCGCGGCGTCCTCGGCCGGCGGCAGCCAGGTGAAGGTAAGGAAATAGCCCGACTCGAAATGCGCGCCGGCTTCCTCGAAATCCGCCTTGCGCTCGGCATCGACCAGCGCGGACGCCGCATCGGGAAACCGGCTGTCAGGATAACGGTTCGAGGGATGACGTTGCGCTTCGACGAAGATCGCCCAGCCGCTGCCCAGGCGGCGGAAGGCATTGTTGAGCCGGCCGGCGACGGCGACGAGTTCGGCCGGGACGGCGCTGTCGAGATCGGGGCCACGGAAGCGCGCAGTGCGCTGGAAGCTGCCGTCCTTGTTGAGGACGATGCCGTCACCGACCAACGCCACCCAGGGAAGGAAGTCCGCGAGCCGGCTATTGCGATTGCGATATTCAGCGAGTTCATCATGGCCGAGCACTCCTCAAACCGAGAGGTGCGCGGGCACGCGCAGATGTCGGCGCACCACATCGACGAACAGGGGATCGCGCTTGGCGGCCCAGACGGCCGCGACATGGCCGATCGCCCAGATTGCGAGACCGACCAGCCACAGGCGAAGGCCGAGGCCGATCGCGCCGGCGAGCGTCCCGTTCATGATGGCGAGGGCGCGCGGCGCGCCGCCGAGCAGGATCGGCTCGGTCAGCGCCCGGTGGACGGGAACCGTGAAGCCGGGCACCTCTGCACCCTGTTCGACAGCGCCAATCATTAGACGAGCGCCCCGCCGCCGAACGAGAAGAACGAGAGGAAGAAGCTCGATGCCGCGAAGGCGATCGAGAGGCCGAAGACGATCTGGATCAGCCGGCGGAACCCCCCGGACGTATCGCCGAAAGCGAGCGTCAGGCCGGTGACGATGATGATGATCACCGCGATGATCTTGGAGACCGGGCCTTCGATCGACTGGAGGATCTGCTGAAGCGGCTGTTCCCACGGCATGGACGAGCCGGAGGCGTGAGCGGGAGCGGCCATCACGACGCTGAGCGCGGCGACGGACACGGTCATAGCGAGGCGATTGCGCGCAAGGCGCAGACGTTGGATCACAGGTTTTCTCCTTCAGGGCTGGGGGTGTGATTGTTCGGGCTGCCGTTGCCCTCGATGACGGCGGGCGTGATGCGGTAGTCGCCGTTGGCGCCGAGGCCCTCGACGCGTGCGAGCTCGGCGAGCCGTCGCGCGGAGCCGCGGCCTGCGAGCACCGCGACGAGATCAATGGTCTCCGCGATCAGCGCGCGCGGGACGGTGATGACGGCTTCCTGGATGAGCTGTTCGAGACGCCGGAGTGCGCCGATAGCGCTGCCGGCATGGATGGTGCCGACCCCGCCGGGATGGCCGGTGCCCCAGGCCTTCAGAAGGTCGAGCGCTTCCGCGCCGCGTACCTCACCGACGGGGATGCGATCGGGACGCAGGCGCAGCGAGGAGCGCACGAGATCCGAGAGCGAGGCGACGCCATCCTTCGTCCGCATGGCGACGAGGTTCGGCGCGGCGCATTGCAGCTCGCGCGTGTCTTCGATGATCACGACACGATCGGCGGTCTTGGCGACCTCGGCCAGCAGCGCGTTGGTGAGCGTGGTCTTGCCGGTCGACGTTCCGCCGGCAACGAGAATGTTGGCGCGAGCCGCGACGCCCCCTCGCAGCGCCTCGGCTTGGGTGGCGGACATGATGCCGGCCGCGACATAGTCGTCGAGAGTGAAGACAGCGACGGCGGGCTTGCGGATGGCGAAGGCCGGTCCGGAAACCACGGGCGGCAAGAGCCCCTCGAACCGCTCTCCCGTCTCGGGCAGCTCCGCCGATACGCGAGGGCTCCCGGCATGAACCTCGGCACCGACATGGTGGGCAACCAGGCGAACGATCCGCTCGCCGTCGGCCGGCGAAAGCCGCTCGCCTGTGTCGGACAATCCTTCGGAGAGGCGGTCGATCCATAACCGCCCGTCCGGATTCAGCATCACTTCAACGATTCCGGCGTCGTCGAGAAAGCGCGCGATGGCGGGCCCGAGCGCGGTGCGCAGCATCCGCGCGCCGCGCGCCAGGCCTTCTGAATTTTGATGTGAAACCGCCATCCGATCCCCGTTTCAGGCGGGGACAACTCGGACGCTCCCCACGCGGGGTCGATTAAAAGAGCCGGATTTTGGGCGAGTTCAACAACTTCCGAAGGTCGTAGTAGTGTAGCGCGCAAATACAGGAGAACGGCGGTCTGCTGGTTTCCACTGGATGAAAGGAACGACGGGATGGCGGACCATCAAACTGCTCGAAGAACTGACTCGGCCTCCCTGGTGATCGCGGCATCACCGGAAACTATCTATCGGGCGTTCACCGATCCTGAGGCATGGCCCCGCTGGCTTCCACCGGACGGGATGACAGGCCGCATCTGCGCATTCGATGCGCGCCCAGGCGGCGTATACAGAATGGCGCTGACCTACCGCGATGCCGATTATCCAAACGCAGGTAAGACTTCGGATGACACCGATATCGTCGAAGGCCGATTTGCCGAGCTGATTCCGAATGAGCGCGTGGTTCAGCTTGTCACGTTTCAGTCAGACGACCCCGCCTTCGCTGGCGAGATGCGGATGACATGGAGCCTGACGCCGGCTTCAGGCGGGACGAAGGTTTCTATCATCGCCGAGAATGTGCCCACGGGGATCAGCAAGGAAGATCATGACGTCGGGCTGAGTTCTACACTCAAAAATCTCGCACGGTTTGTCGAATAGCGGTCAGTTTGGCGAGGTACGCGCGTATCTTCCTGGCGGCTGTCCGACGTGGCGACTGAAGGCGGTGCTGAAGGTGCTCGCCGAACTGTAGCCGACACGCCTCGCGACCTCGTCGAGCGCCACGTCGTCGCGCCGGAGCAAGTCCTTCGCAACTGCCATCCGCCATGCCATCAGATACTCCATCGGACGCAGCCCCACCGCGCGGGAGAAGCGATCGAAGAAAGCTGAACGTGACATGCCCGCGGTGTCGGCGAGTTCGACAACGGTCCAGGCACGTTGTGGATCGCCATGAATGTCGCGCAAGGCTTTTGCTATGCGGACGTCCGAGAGCCCGCGTAGCAAGCCGGGCAGCTCGTCTCCGTTTCGGGACGTTCGCAGCGCCTCAATGAGCAGGATCTCCACAAGGCGCGTCAGCACGAGTTCGCGACCAACGCTCTCGGCGTGCGCTTCCTCTGCGACCAGCCGAACTAGCGTCGTCAGCCGCTCGACGCCTTGGATATGAATCATGCCTGGGAGCAGCGAGACGAGGAGAGCCGCGTCGGGTGTGTCGAACGCAAAGTAGCCGCCGAGCAATCTGACCTCGGCCGGCCCTTCAGCGCGGCCGTGCCGAACTTCTCCTACCGGTGCAGGCAAGCTCGTCGGATCGACATGCGTCGGGGTCGCCGGCTCGAACCCCGTCATGGTGAAAGCGGGCGTTGCCGGTAGCAGGACAAAATCACCCTGTTCGAGTGTGGCGGGCTTCTCGCCATCGACCAACAGGCGGCATCGTCCCTCCAGCACCGCGCAAAAGCCAGGCTGACCGAAGGCGGAATAGCGCACGGCCCACGGTCCGGCTCCGCTGATGCCTTTCGAGAAGACAGCGCGCGGATGCAGCAGTTCGATAACTTGGGTGAGCGGATCGAGCATTTGGACTAATGCAAACTAAATGTGGACTATTGATTGATGATAGTCCTGATATTGCCGGCTATCTCTCTTTCGTCAACACGAAAGAGGACCATTCCCATGACCACCGTGCTCATAACCGGCAGTTCGTCAGGCTACGGACAGCAGACGGCCCGCCATTTCCACGACAAGGGCTGGACCGTTATCGCCACCATGCGGACCCCGCGCGAGGACAATCTGCCGAAGTCCGACCGGCTGCGTGTCTTGGCGCTCGACGTTACTCGGCCGGACAGCATCGCCGCCTGCATCCAAGCCGCTGGCCCCATCGACGCGCTGGTCAACAATGCCGGGATCGGCGTGGTTGGCGCGTTCGAGGCAACGCCTATGTCGCATGTCCGCAAGGTGTTCGAGACCAACACCTTTGGTGTCATGGCGATGACCCAGGCCGTCATCCCGCAATTCCGTGCCCGCGGATCCGGAGTCATCGTCAACGTCACATCCAGTGTGACGCTTGCGCCGATGCCGCTCGCTGCGGCCTACACCGGCAGCAAGACGGCGATCGAGGGATTCTCTGGCTCACTGGCTCATGAACTGAGCGCTTTCAACGTGCGCGTGAAGCTGGTGGAACCCGGCTATGCGCCGAGCACGCGCTTCACGGCAAATACGGAAATGCGTGTCGAAGACCTGATCCCTGAAGCCTATGCCGATTTCGCGGCGCCGATATTCGCGGGTTTCGCAAAGCCGGCGATGGTGACGACGGAGAAGGACGTTGCCGAGGTCGTCTGGCGTGCCGTCAATGACATCTCCGGACAACTCCGCTTCGCTGCCGGGCCCGATGCAGTAGCGCTGGCACAGCAGCACTGAGGCATGCCCTGTCTTTACCTAGCCTTCATCGGACGCGGGCGTGACGTCTTCGGAAATCTCCTGCCGGAGCTTTGGGCCCTTGGCCAATCGCCTCCCGAGGGCCGTGACAAACTGATCGTAGCGCTCGGCAGCTTTGGCTCGGGCGGCCTGCGCGGCGGGTTCCGGCAATGCGGGTGTCGTGGCCAACCAGAACCGGATGAACACCGCGAGCGACTCGACCGAGATGCCAAGATCGCGCTCCAGTCGAGCCATATGGCGATCGAGCTGGTCGAGCCGTTTGGTGATCGCTGCCTCCTGCCGCTCGGCGGCATCGGGCGAAAGGAAAGATTCGATTGCCGCCTCGGCAACGAGCGAGCGTGAATGATCACGCCGTGCAGCATGTTCTGCAAGCCGGCCCATGACACCGGGATCGAGATAGACCGAGAGACGCTGCTTCCTGGATGACTTCGTCATAGGCGCCTCAAAGCTCCATGCCATCGCCAGGATCGAGCGACACTTGGCGCGCCACGCCCTGCATCACGCGGGTCATGCGGCTGTTTCGAGCGACGTCGTCCTCAACGTCATCCGCGATCCCAATCTCGAATTCGTTCTCGATCGGCTGCTTCTTCTCGACCGGCTGAACCCGGTTGAGCTCGGGTTGCTGACGGCGCTCGGAGTCAGTCGGATCGTCATCCTGGATCGCGGACGCCGGCGGATGCTCGGCGAGTTGTGGCCGCGGCGGCAAGGGCAACGCCGTCCAATCGTCGGGCCGCGCTTGCTTTGGCGCGACCAACGTCGGCGGTGGCAGGATGCGCTCCTTGAACCGCCCATCTTCGTAATAGCGCGCCTTCTTCGCGCGGATTGGCGGTGTGCCGGCGACCATGACGATCTCGTCGGTCGGCGGGAGCTGCATGATCTCGCCGGGGGTGAGCAGCGGCCGCGCGGTCTCCGATCGCGAGACCATCAGATGCCCGAGCCAGGGTGACAACCGGTGGCCGGCATAGTTCCTCATCGCCTTCATCTCGGTGGCCGTCCCGAGCGCATCCGATACTCGCTTGGCGGTGCGCTCGTCGTTGGTCGCGAAGCTCACCCGCACATGGCAGTTGTCGAGGATCGAGTTGTTCGCGCCATAGGCCTTTTCGATCTGATTTAGCGACTGCGCGATCAGGAAGCTCTTCAGCCCATAGCCTGCCATGAAGGCCAGCGCCGACTCGAAGAAGTCGAGCCGTCCGAGCGCCGGGAACTCGTCCAGCATGAGGAGCAACCGATGGCGCCCCGCCTTCGCCAGCAGGTCCTCGGTTAGCCGGCGGCCGACCTGATTGAGGATCAGGCGGATCAGCCGCTTGGTACGATTGATGTCTGAGGGTGGCACGACGAGGTAGAGTGTCGTCGGGTGCTTCGCCGTCGCGATGTCGGTGATCCGCCAATCGCAGCGGCGCGTCACCTCCGCCACCACCGGATCGCGATAGAGGCCGAGGAACGACATGGCGGTGGAGAGCACGCCCGACCGCTCGTTGTCGGATTTGTTGAGCAGCTCGCGCGCGGCGCTGGCGATGACCGGATGCGGGCCGGTTTCGCCGAGGTGCGGCGTCTTCATCATCGCGGCCAGCGTGGACTCGATCGGGCGCTTGGGGTCAGAGAGGAAGGCGGCAACGCCGGCGAGGGTCTTATCCTCTTCGGCATAGAGGACATGAAGGATCGCACCGACCAACAGCGCGTGGCTGGTCTTTTCCCAGTGGTTGCGCTTTTCCAGGCTGCCTTCGGGGTCGACCAGGATGTCGGCGATATTCTGAACGTCGCGCACCTCCCATTCGCCGCGGCGCACCTCGAGCAACGGATTGTAGGCCGACGATTTCGGGTTGGTCGGATCGAACAGCAGCACGCGACCATGCTGGGCGCGGAAGCCGGCGGTGAGCTGCCAGTTTTCGCCTTTGATGTCGTGGACGATCGCCGAGCCGGGCCAGGTCAAGAGCGAGGGCACGACCAGGCCGACGCCCTTGCCCGATCGCGTGGGCGCGAAGCACAGCACATGCTCCGGACCGTCATGGCGCAGATAGGCGCGATCGTATCGGCCGAGCACCACACCATCCGGGCCGAGCAGCCCCGCCGCCTTCACTTCCTCCGTCTCGGCCCAGCGGGCAGAGCCATAGGTCTCGACCTTCTTCGCTTCACGAGCCCGCCAGACGGACATGCCGATGGCGACAGCGACTGATATGAAGCCGCCGGACGCCGCGATGTAGGCGCCCTCGACGAAGATTGAGGGCGCGTAGGCGTCGAAGCCGTACCACCACCAGAAGAAGGCGGGTGGCAGGTAGAAGGGAAAGCCGAACAGCCGGAACCAGGGCGCACCCAGCTCGGGCTGGAAGGCGAGACGCCAGGCGACCCATTCGGTCGCGCCCCAGGTCGTGACGAGGATGATGGCGAAGACGGTGAGGATCTGACCCCACAAGATCTTGGTGGCAGACATAGCCGAGTTCCTTCCGAGCGATCAGAGGCCGAGGCCGCGCTTGCGGCCGAAGCTCCAGTCGATGCCGCCGTCGTCGCGCGCGACGCCGGAGACGTGTTTGCCGAGCTGCTTTTCGAGTGAGGGGGTCCAGGGCACGAGCTGGAAGCCGAGGCCGTCGTCCAGCATCGCGAAGCGGCCTGAGGCGAGCGTGATGCGCCGCTGATAGGCGCCCGCCACATATTCGCCGGTGCCGGCGCGGTTGAAGGGCTTGCCAGTTTCGGCTGCGAGCTTCTCGCCCATGGCCTCCAGCTCGCGGCGTCGCAGGGTGTCGACCAGGCCGCGGTTGAAGACGACACGCTGACCCTGCCGTTCGGCGAGGCCCTGTCCGACCAGATGTTCGGCGCGCCTGTCGAGCGCGTGCCGCACCTCGGCGCCGAAGCCGCCTTCGGAGAGCGCCGCAGGCTCGCGCGCAATGTTCTGACGGTCGAGCCAGGTGGCGCCCGACGCGGTGATTTGGGCGTGGATGTCGAGATCGGAACGGACCGCGATGGCGACGCGACGTTCTCCCTTCGCATCATCGAACCGGCGTAGCTCGACGATCGAGCCCGGTGCGCCGTCGCCGGCCGCGTCCAGGTCGGCCAGCTTGATATGATGGGTGCGCCCGTCCACGCCGTCGACCACGGCATAGGCTGAGCCCTTCAGCTCGTCGTCGAGACCGCGATCGACCAGGCGGCCGACGATCGGCGTGTCGATGCTTTCGGCGGCGAGCACATAGCTCGCCGCACCGCGCTCAATGCCGCGCTCCGTCAGCGCGCGATGCATCCGCTTGATGATGTCGCCGCGCTCGCCAAGCTCGCGCAGGATTGTCTCGGCTTTGTCGTCGATCGACCACTGGCCGGGACCGACCTGTTCTGCGAGCCCGAGTGTTTCCAGCTTCCGAAGCCGGCCGACCTTCAGCGCGTGGTACTCGTCGGGCTGGGCGTTCGGCTCCGGCGCCATGTCGACGACGCCAGCTTCACGGCCGTCGCGCATGAGCTGACGATCGAGCTGCGTGAAGCGCTCTGCCGCGACCTGGCGCTCCAGGCTGCGCTGGATGTCGAGATCGGAGCGCGGCCCCAATTCCTGGGTGATGAGATCGCGGGCGCGATCCCGCATCCCTTCCTTGATGTAGTCGCGGGAGATGACGAGATCCTGCCCGTCGTCCCGCACGCCGCGCACGATCAGATGCACATGGGGATGCTCGGTGTTCCAGTGATCGACGGCCACCCAGTCGAGCCGGGTGTCGAGATCCTTTTCCATCTGGCCGACGAGATCGCGCGTGAACGATCTGAGGTCCGCCATGTCCACCGCGTCGTCGGGCGAGACGATGAACCTGAAATGATGGCGATCGTCCTGGCACCGCTCGGCGAACGCTTTTGGATCGGCATCGTCGCCGCCAGGGCCAAACAGATGCGCCTTCTCTCCGTCACGGGTCACGCCCTCGCGGCGCAGATAGTTGAGATGGGTGGCGAGCGGCGCTGACCGGGACGTCTGGCGCACGACGCGCGCCTTGATGACGGCGCCGCGAGAGCGAGCCGTGAGCAGCCGGTTCGCTTGGATGCTCGCGCGCTGGCCGCGCCCGAAGCGCGAACGGTTGCCGGGCACGATGCGGCCGGATCGCGAGACGCCGGCTCCGGCCTTCTTCGCCGCCGCCAGGGCTTGCGCAATGAAGGGACGCGCCGCTTGTGCGCGCGTCGAGCGGATGCGGCCGGGCCGAATGCGGAAATCGCTGTCGCCGGTCATGGCCGATGCCCCGCACATCGCGCCAAGCGGCGGAAACCTATGGGGAAATGGCGTTGTCGCGAGGTGCCGGGATTTCCCGCACCTCGCGAAATCGCCTCATAACCTATTGAAACAACACAACCGACCGATGCCGTACCTCGCGGCCTTTTATCCTGCCATCGTCCGGTTGTGGTGCCTGCCTCCTTCCTCTGCGCCCTCTTGGACACGCTGAGGTGCGATATTCTGCGAAAGCCGCCGGACGCTGTCATCGCGGCTCTCCCGACGAGGCGCGCGCAACGAACAGCCCGTTCGACTGCGGTGCGATGGCGGAGACATCGCGCACCGTGGTCGCGTCCGCGGTGTCATCCGCAGGACGCTCGGCCGACACGGAAGCGGTGGACGAAGTGCGGCCAGACTGCGCGATGAACAACGGCGCGCGTGTCCACGCCAAGCGATCTACCTCCGCGACGATGCTCGGATTTGCGCCTGCGGAACCGTCGATGATCGGCGAGAGCAAGGCGACGTAGGCGCGTGTTTCGGCCGGCAACGGACGGCCGGTAAGCGACTGTTCGTAGCGTCCGGGGCCAGCATTGTAGGCCGCCAGAAACCCCGGCGAACCGTAGCGATCGTGCAGCTCGCGAATGTACGCCGTGCCCGCCAGGATGTTGTCGCGCGGATCGCATGGATTGCCGCCGAGGCCAAGCCGAGCGCGCAAATCGGCCCATGTCGCGGGCATGATCTGCATCAAGCCCATCGCGCCAGCCGAGGAGACCGCGCGTGGTTCTCCGGCGCTTTCGGCGCGCATTACTGCCCTGATCCATGCGACCGGGACGCCGAAGCGCCGTGACGCCTCGGCAATGTGATCGGCATAGGTGTCGCGCGGTGAAGCGCGTGCGACCGGCATGTCCTGTGCCGCCGAGATCGCGGGCATGACGCTCGCGAAGGCTAGGCCGGAAAGGAGTAGGAGAGCCATGCGCCGGGCAGCGCAGCGTTGCCCGGACGCACTCGAACGGCTCGACGATCGACGGCGAGCGGGCATCGCTCAGTCCTTCTCGCCGCGATCACGCGGACGCGACCAGTGCAGCGACCAGGCGTTGCCGGCATCGTCGTCGCGGAACAGGTTGGCGCGGATCGGATGCGGAAATGTCGGATCGTCGATCAGCAACGCGACGTATTCGCCGGCTTTCTCGCCGGTGCGTTTCCAGGCCGCGCCGACCTCCGGGCCTGTTTCGTTGCTCATGCCGTCGAAGAGGTGAACGCGATAGTCTGGCGCGTTCTCCGCCTCGGACGGTTCTGCCCTCACGATGATGATGTCCTGATGCAGCAAGAGCGTCCCGAGGTGTCCGATGAAGCCGGTCTCGTCGCGTGTGAATTCACCAATCTGAGGCATGACAATCTCCATGGCGGTGAGGTTGGAAAAGCCATCGGCGGGCACCGCTCCCGCCGAATGGGAGAGCGTTCACCGCGTCGGCGCGCGCCATTCGAAGCGGCCGTGTCCGTCTTCGTCGGTCCACAGCGGAATGGCGCGGCCGATGATCTGGTCGGTCGAAGTCAGGCCGAAATAGCGGCCGTCGAGACTGTCGCGGACCTGCCAGTTCATGAGGAAGACTTCGCCGGTGTGGATGCGACGGCAGCCCTGCCAGACCGGCAGGTCACGGCCTGCGCGGTCGCGATCCAGCGCCGAACCCACCTCGACGCCATCGACGGTGATGGTGAGGTTCAAACGGCAAACGGTCTGCCCGGAAACGCCGAGGATGCGCTTGAGGAGCGGCACGCCCTTGGGCAGATAGCCGCGTTCGGCCATGAAGGTCGCGAGCGGCTCGGGCGCATCGACGGCGACCAGATCGGTCACTTCGAATGGGCCATCGAAATTGATGGTGTAGAAGCCGATCGGCGCGCTGGCGGAGGCATTCCAGATGAGCTTGGTCGGCATCGGCGTGAGCGCCGGATAGCCGACGCCCATCGCGGCGAGCGTCGTTGCGAGGATGAAGCCGGCGCGGCTCACGGCTCGGCCCTCCGGCGCAGAAGGAACGCACGATGATGGTCGAGCGTGTAGGCGCGCGGCTCGTGGCCGGCGGTCAGGCGATTATGGACGTGGCGCCAGTGATCCGGCGAGACGGCTTCCGGATCGATGTCGGCGCGCTCGACCGCATCGATCGCCTGCAGCACGCGCTCGACCTTGGACCAGCTCTCGACTTTCAGCAGGATGTCGCCGCCTGGCCGAACAAACGGCAGCGTCTGATAGGCTTCGCCGCTCGCGACGGCGCGGACGATATCGATCCGCGAAATGATCGTGCCGAAGTCATTCGAGGCCCAGCGCACGAACGCGAAGACTGTGACAGGGCGGAACGACAGGACGCGCCGCCGGCGGTCGAGGATCTGTTCGTGCGCGGGAGAACCGAAGCGAATCCAGTTCTCGATCTTCTTCTCGACCCACGTCAACTCGACGTGGGTGAGATTGTCTTGCGGGAGCGCGGTCGGCGATAGGCCGCCGCGCGCGCGGAGAGCCGCATCGCCGGTCATGAGGGGTCTCCTGGGTTCAAGGGAAATTCGCGCGCGAGCAGCTCGCGCAGCATGTCAGCGACGGTGACGCCGCGCTGGAACGCCACGACCTTGATGCGACCGCGCAGCTCCGGGGTGATGTCGATCGTGAGCCGCGCGCTGAAGCTCGCCGCATCCGGCGCGCGGGTGGATTGGCCGTCGGCCGCCTTGATCCACGTATCGGCATCGGCCGGGCGTGCCGCGAACGCGCGCCGGGAGGATCGCTCGGTCATGGCGTGATCCTCTCGATTTCGGTCACGAGCGCCGCGATCTCGCGTGCCGCGGGACCATCGTCATCGATTTCGGGTGCGAGCCGGCCGGACTGCGCCGCGTCGGCGTAGATGACGCGCTGGCCGATCGTCGTGCGCAGCACCGGCGGATCGTGGTCGGCGAGCGTCTCGGCCGTCTCGCGGGCGATGACGGTGCGCGCGCCGCAGCGATTGAGCACGAAGCGCGCGCGCAGCTCCGGCCGGTAGATGCGCGCCTCGGACAGCAGCGCCAGCATCTCGGCCGACGCCCACCCGTCGAGCGGCGACGGCTGCACCGGGATCAGCACGAGGTCGGCGGCGAGCAGCGCAGAGCGCATCAGCCCGGCGACGCGCGGCGGGCCGTCGATGACGACGTGATCGGCATCGCGCGCCAGCTCGGGCGCTTCGCGATGCAGCGTGTCGCGCGCCAGACCGACGACACCGAACAGGCGCGGCCAATGCTCGCGGGCGCGCTGCTGCGACCAGTCGAGCGCCGACCCCTGCGGGTCCGCGTCGATCAGCGTGACCCGCTTTCCCCTCCCGGCCCATTCGCCGGCCAGATGCAGGGCGAGCGTCGTCTTGCCGACGCCGCCCTTCTGATTGAGGAACGCCACGATCATCGCGTTCCTCCCGGCTTGCCATTGAGCGGGAGTCGGGGCGCTGCCGAAGGAGCGGATGCGCTGCCCGTTGGTCGCGGATCGGTTGGCCTGGACGAGCCTGCTGTCAGGCTCCGCCGCACGCCGTCGATGAGCTTTTGCACATCGCGCGCGCGCTCTTCAAAGTTAGATTCTTGGTTAGACTCTAAGTTAAGGGCCGGATTCCGCGTTTTGTTTCCGCGCGTTAGACCCTGTTTGAGTTCCTGATAGCACGAGCCATGGGTTCCCGATGGCACGATAGTCCGGGTTCCCGATAGCACGAGGCTATCCACAGTTTGTCCACAGGCCGGGGAAGGCTCGAAAGCGAGCAGGATGCGGCCGCCGATCTCGATCTCGGTGGAGAGCACATAGCCGGGGAGTGGCTGGCGGCGGATGATGTCGCGCAGCTCGAAGGCGAAGCGCTTGAAGGGCGACAGGCTTCCGGACTTCTGGTGGAGATGGCGGAAGTCGAAACGCCAGCCGTCGCGCTGACGGCCGCCATGCTTGCGGACGAGGCGATAGAGCCATCGGTCGAGCCCGCCGGTGAGATCGAAATAGGCGCGGTCGATCGTGAGGACGAGCGCGTCATCAAGAACCGCCTGGTAGAACCAGTCGGGCACGATCAGCTCGATCCCGGCAGGCTTGCCGTTTCGATCCGTGCGCTCCTGCCATTCGTTGATCCAGGAGAAGCGGTGGCGACGGCCCTCTGCCGGTTGTCGGATCGAGGTCGAGACTGTGGTCGATTGGAGGCGGTCGAAGGCGGCCTTCAGGCGCTGGTAGTCGCGCAACGAGGTGCCGCGGCCGATGAAGGTGAGGATTTCGTAGGGCGTGGCGGCCATGAGGCGCGAGGTGCGCAAGCCCGCGTCGCGCGCCTCGACGATCTGGCTTGCGGCCCAGATCAGAATGTCGGCATCCCAGATGGTTGCCATGCCGTGGTCGGGCACGGCCTCGACGCGGATCGACACATTGCCCGCGGCAAAGTCGATCGGCGCGACACGATGGGATTTGGAGAGGGAGAAGAACGGATAAGCCATGAGATCCTGCGCGTCTCGTGGCGCGAAGTCGCCGGGGAGCGCCCTGAACAGGTCGAGTTGCCCACGCTCCGAGATTGGCCGGTGTCGCGCCGCCATTCGGGGAACCGGATGCGGTCAGCGCGCGTAGCGGCCGGGGTGGGCCGGCGGCGTCGGCGTGTGGCGCTTGGCGGGGAGAACAGAGCCGCGCGGATCGGAGGTCGAGGTCACGGCGCCGCGCTCGGCCCATGCCTCAAGGTCGTCGACGGCGTACACGACGCGACCGCCGAGTTTGCGATAGGCCGGACCGGTGCCGTAGGTGCGGTGCTTCTCGAGCGTCCGGGCCGAGAGGCTGAGGAACTCGGCGGCTTCCTTGGTGCGCAGGAAGCGCGGCGGGAGAACGGCGAGATCGGGTCGCATGGATGGGGCCTCCGTGGGTTCGTTGGGGCCGCCGCGAAACGGCGGATGACGAAGGCCACGATGGCGAAGCAGAACCGGCGTGATGCAGGGCGGAGTCAGGGGGGCCTAAGTTCGCCCACCGCGCCGACGGCTAGGTTTGTCGACGATGACGAAGGAGCGTGCGGTATCCGCCTGCGATCATCGCGCGGGCGTCTCTCAGTAACGATTTGATCGCATGGCGCGCGGACGATTTCTGCCAGTCGTGGCGATCGAGCTGGCCGGTTCGGAATACGGTTTGCGCGATTTCCTGCTGGGTGGCGCCGTCGCGATGCCCGTCGAAGCATTGCAACATTCGGCGGAGCCGCGCGCGCTGCTGACGTGTCAATCTCGTGTCCGGTGGAATGGCGCGGCCGTGAAGGGCCGAGAGCAAGCGACTGATCGAGGCGACTCGGTCGAAGCCTTCGATGCCGAGAGGGACAAGGGCGACAAGCGCTATTTCACTCGGGGCGTCGCCGCGATGGAGGAGCTGGACGCGCTGACCGTTGCCGAGATCATAGAGGAGAAGGGTTTCTCCGTCGTCGGCGGGGGAGACAGCGCCGTTCAGGGCGGCGCGCTGCTCAGCGTCTGCGGAAAAAAGTGGTGGCGCCTCTCCCAGAACAATGGCGCTCGTGTCGTCTTGCGGCAGCCAGAATATCCGTGCGCTGGGCGGAGCTTCGAGTGGGTCGACCGGGAAATCGTAACCCCCACCGCTGCCGGATCATGTCGGTCAGCGGACGTGGATCAGCCTTCGTGTGCGCGAAGCCCTGGAAATCGCGATCATAGGATTCATTGCGGCGGAGCCATTCCCACGCGAGATCGGATGCGGTGAGCTGCTCGACGTGATCGTAGCCTTTGGACGAACGCCAACCGGAAGCATCGGGTGTCATCGCGATTCTCCCCCGTCTTTTGAACTCGTGGGAGAGTCAGGATTCCCGGTTGGGTTGTTCTAAGGAAGCCAGGCAGTTGGCAAAGGGCGGTGCCGAAACGGCATCACGGCGATCACTGTGCAGTCCGGATCAGCTCACGATAGCCATGCTCCGTCATCCAGTGCGCGCGGGCGAGATGGGTGGCATGGACCTGGCGGCTTCGCTCCGGTTCGCGCACTGGGTCCAGGCCAAAGAGAATTTGGACGGCCTCTTTCCAGCACGCGCCGTCGCGTTCCGAGTCGAGCAGGCGCAGATAAAGAACCATGTGCTCACGATCGTAGGTCGTGAGTGTCTGGCAGGTCGGTGGCTCGTCCAGAAAGGCCGACATCGCTTGTCCCATGGGTCGGCGACTATAATCGCTCGGCAGGCATTCGTTAACACTGTTGCTTGGCATTACCGTGAACGGGTCTGACAGACGGTTCCTGCGGCACGACCAATGGATCGCTAGCGCCTTGACTGCCGGCCTTCCCGTTCATGGAGCAGCAATACCCCTTCACCTTTGTCGGTGGAGAGCAGGACGATGCCGGCCGCTTCGAACGCCCTGCGCACCTGATCGCGCGTAGATTCATACACCTCCAATCTGTTGTCGGATTCGAGGCGCTTGAGCGCGGTCAGCGATGTCCGGGCCTTGTCAGCGAGCGTCTCCTGCGTCCACCCCAGCAACGCGCGCGCGGCCCGTGATTGTCGGGCGGTGATCATGCATGATCACCTCCCACCGACGCGAACGCACTTGCCAGAACTACGACTATTTTAGTCGTTCTTGGCCCCGATGGCGAGAGATTTCGCTGCGTTACTGTGGCGGGGGGCTGTCCGTGGTCGGACTGATTCGGGCGCCCGCACGGCAAAGGCCCCGGCCGATCCGGCCGGGGCCTTGATTGGGGCTCAGTCGCTGCGCCGACCGTTAGGGCGGGACCAGATGAGCGAGAAGGTGTCGCCTTCTTCGTCGTCGAAGAGGTTGGCGTAGATCGGGGCGTTGAAGCTCGGATCGTCGAGCTTGAGGCCCAGGTAGGCGCGGCCCTCGTTGGAGGTCTTGGACCAGGCGGCGCCGATCTCGGCACGACCGACCAGAACGCGGTGGCTGGGGGCGTTTTCGCCGGTGGCGCGCTGGTCAGGGACGATGCGGACGTTCTTGGCCTGGACGCTGAGGGTGACGATTTCGCCGGTGAACTCGTTGTTGCCGGTCTTCTTGAAGGTGCCGATGGTCGCCATTGTAAGTCTCCGTTTTCCGTTCCCGAGACCGCACCATGCGGCCTCGATGGCGATCGGTTGGCCGGAGGCGACCGACGCCGCATCGCTTGCGACCGAAGCAAAGCGGAGGACGGAGCAGGATCGAGTTTCTTGTCTCGCGAGGAATGACGGCCTTGGCCGGCAGGGGAAGAAAGTCGAGACGCGCCGTTGCGGCATAGGCGGTCGAGGCGTCAGCCGTCCTTCGGGCAGATCAGCCCATTGAAGAGGCCGTTTGGAGGGCTCGCTGAACGGATGGCAGACGGAGATGCTGGCGACCACCTATTCACCTTCGAGCCGGCAACCTTGCGCTCACCGCCGCGCACTCCCTTGTTTCAGGCCCTGATCTCCGCTCCCTGCACCGGAGCGCCAGTGAAAACACCAGCTTCACCGTCTCAATGTTGTCCGCGCGAGACCCTCCCCATAGTGCAAAGGCAGCAACCAGCGCCGCCCGTACATGGGCCGACACGACACTGCGGGAGACCGCCGCTCATTGCCAAGAAATTCAGCGACGATGCGACTTTCCATGGTCTTATCTGGTCCCCGTGCTGTGGTGCAGATATCAGGCCCGTGCAAGGCCCTGGCCGGGTTGGCCGGGGCCTGCCGTTCCCGCAATCCGGATGAACGCCGCAACGCCAACGGCGACTGCGCCGAAAATCGAGAATGCGATCTGCCATGCGTCCGAAGGCATGAGGTGCTTCGCAATGCCGTGGGTCGCGTGGTAGCCGGCGATGGCCGCCGGGGCGACGAAGACCAGGGCGATTGCGAACTTCGCCCAGAGCGGGCACACGGTTCCGAGCAGGAGCTGACCGGCGCCGAAGGTGAGCCCGGCGGCGAGTGCGCCGACGATGATGGCGCCAAGCCAGCCGGTGCCGGAATTGAATGCCCACACGCCGGTCGTCACGCCGACGAAGAACGGAAGCGCGAAGACGGCGAGCGTGAACAGCAACCAGCAGAGGAAGCCGATTGCGACCGTGCAGAGGAGGATGCCGAGAATGATCATGGTGGTGACTCCGATAGGATAGCTCTAGCGGTTGCGCCTTCCACCACCACCACGGCGCAGTGCTGAGCATAGCAAATCATGAGCGCCTGCGGGAGCGAAAACCGTGGAGGTCTTCGCGTCCGCGGACGTGATCTTCGCCTCGTCATGAGGCGAAGGGGTCGATTTCGCTGACGATCGCGGTGTCGTCGCCGTCGTATTCGGTGGCGGGCACGACCGAGAGCGTTCCGTCGCCGGCCCGGAAGATGACGATGGCGACCATCAGGGTGGTGGCGAGGCTGAAGGCGAAGGCGTGTGCGTCGGGGAAGGACATCGATCCGGCTCCTGCTGGGGCGGAGGACCATCCCCCGCTGACAGGCGCCCGATGTGTTCGGCCGATGGCCGCAATCACCGCGCCGGCAACGCCAGCGCGGCGGCACGCTATGCGTAGTCCGACCCCTTGCGGGTTGATGGCGTCAGGCCATCGGCTGGACCAAGGATCAGCGACATGAAGCGGGGGTGGTGCTCGGCCCAATGAGCCGAATGCCCCTTAACCGGGAAGCACCTGGCTGTGCCTCGGTGGCGCGTTCGCGATGAAGTCCCGGTAGGCATAGTTGATGAGGTCGCGGACCAGTTCGAGCAGCCCGCCCACCGGCAGTCCGTCGAAAGGATCGCCGTGCGCCATGGAATTGCGGCGCTGGCTCAGGCTCGGCTTCGCGTTGCCCGTGACGAATCCGATCGCCGTTCCTCCGGTGCGAACGATCATCGGGATATGGGCGTCGGTTAGGCCATCCGCCTCGGCCATGTGTTTGAGGAGCGTAGCAAAGGACCGCTTCTTCTTTGGAAGCTGGCCGCCGTATCGATCCATCAGCGTCAGTTCGAGCGCGACCAATGCAGCAAGCTCGCCGGCCTTCAGCACGTCGAGGTCGATCCAACCCATGAGATAGAGCGTCTGCGCCCGCGCGAATTTGGCGCGAACGATGTCCGGTATCCGATCGTCAATGCCGAGGCTGACGATGAAGCCTCGCCAAGCCTCCGCATCGTCGAATTGCAGAAATCCACCCGGCACGCCGGGCGACGGCCATGAGATGATGAGTGGTGCTGCCCGCGCTGGAAGGTCGATGTCGAGATTCAGAAATGCCTCCGATCTGGATGTATCATCCTGTCCATATTGGTGTTCGTCGGAGCGAGAATACCCGCACCGCGCTATTCCTGCGATGCTGAGGCGGCGCTTACGCGCCGCCGAATTTCCAGACCGGGATGCCGAGCTTCTTGGCCTTGTCGGCCAAGTTGTCGTTGATGCCCGTGCCGGGGAAGTGCATCACGCCCTTCGGCACGATGTCGAGCATCTCATCGTTGCGCTTGAAGGGTGCAGCCCGGCCGTGTTTGGTCCAGTCGGGTGCGAACCCGATCTGAGCGACGTTGCGGTTTTTCGCCCAGAGCGATGCGATCTTTTCCGCGCCCTTCGGGGATTTGCCGTGGACCAGTACCATGTCCGGGTGCTTCTCATGCACCTGATCTAGCTTGGCCCAGATGAGCCGGTGGTCGTTGAAGTCGAGTCCGCCGGTGACGACGATCTTCGGTCCCGGTGGCAAGAGCACCTCTTGCTCGGCCCGCTTCTTGGCCATGAGGAAGTCGCGGCTGTCGATCATCGCCGAGGTCAGGTTGCGATGGTTGACCTTTGAGCCGGTGCGAGGGAGCCACGGTTTGCCGACCTGGCGTTCGTAGTGTTCGGCGGCCTGGTCGCGCATCAGCTCGAAGGCGTTCTGTCGTTCGATGAGCGTCTTGCCCTCGGCGATCTGGCGCTCGAGTTCGACGGACTTCACCTCGCTGCCGTCCTGCTGCCGCTGCGAGCGCTTCTGCGCCTGCTCGTTGTCGTCGAGCTCGCGGCCGATCCGCTCGGTGGCGCGATGGAACACGTTGACGGTCGACCAGAGGAGATCGTCGAGGTCGGGTTCGAGGCGCGTGTCTTCCAGGCTGGAGATCAGGGCGTCGAAGATGTCTGCGATTGCGCCGGCGACCTGATTGCCGTCTGGCAGGAGCCGCTGGTCGGGCTCGTCTGCGAAGGGGCGGTAGCCGTGAAGCTGCAATTCGTTGAGGACGTGGTCGGTGGACGAGGATTCGTGGTGGGGTTCGTAGTCGTCGTGCTCGCTCATGGGATGCTCCGTTTGGCTGGACCGCGACCGTCGCGGCCTTCATGGCGACGGAGCCCATGGACGGAGCGGACCTGCACCCGGCGCCAAGCGCCGGGCCGGAGCGAACGCGGAGGATGCCGGAGGCCGGCTATTTTGTTTCGCGATGGAAAGGCGGCCCTGGCCGCCGCCGGAAAATAGTCGGTCGCAGGCATTGCCTGTCCGAACCGGCTGTGGGCCGATCGCCCTCTCGAAGGCCGAGGCGCGGTCCTCTCCAAAGGGTCGTGCATCCATGCGAGCATGGCGGCTGCGGCATGCCGCCAACATCAGTCCCCCAATCTACGCCGCCAACGACATGAAGCGGGCGACGTCCTGCGGTGCGAGCTGCACCCGAATATGCGCCATCAGCGCGTCACGGCCGAAGGTGCGGAGATCCTCGTTGAAGTCCCCGAGCATGGGAGAGACGGCGATTGCCTCGATCCCGACCGCGCTCGCCCGTTCGATCAGGGTGTTTCGCGCTCCGTCACCAGCATGATCGTTGTCGCGTACGACATAGAGCCGACGCAGCGTATCGTGGAACAGGATGGCGGCGAGGTGAGCTGCGGATAGTGCCGCCGCTGTCGACATGCTGGGCATGACTTCACGGGCGGAGAGGACGCTTTCGATGCCTTCGCCGGCCGCCATCGCCTCGCCAGGGAGCCCGAAGCGGACCGCGTGCCCGAGAAGGTCGCCCATTGCTTTGCGCTGGATGTCGATCGGCGCCTTGCCGGAGCCATCGGGAGCGAGCCAGGTCCGATGCGCGCCGGTGATCCTGTCGGAGAGATCGGTGACGATACCGATCATCGCCGGCCAAGTTTCGGTCGGGCTGTGCTCGTCAGGTCGATAGTAGCAGCGGGGATGGAAACGCAGGTTTCCGCATCCGTGCAAAACCGTAATCCCGCGACCGCGCAAATACGCTTCTACGAGCGTGCCGCCGATCGGCTGACACATGGCGACCAGCCGTCGTGCTGCTTCGGCAGAGCCCGACGGTGCAGGCGCGCGGGCGTGCTGTTTGGGCTGCGGTTCGGGATCGGGCTGCGGCAGGCTGAGAAACAGGCGCGCCTCTTCGGCGACGTCGGCGAAGTCGATCAGCCCCAGCGATTCACGGATCACATCCAGGAGATCACCATGCTCGCCCGTCGCGGCGTCTGTCCACTTGCCGGCGGGGCCTTTGACCGTGTCCTTCAGGCGCACGAACATCGACCGGCCGGGCGTGTTGCGGACATCGCCGACCTGCCAATAATTGCCCTGTCGGCGTCCGGCGCCGAGATAGCGCTTGCACACCGCCGCGGCCTGCCGGCCGAGACGGGATGCGAGATCGGAAGCGTCGCGGCGGGCCATCACGCAGCCTCCCGCTCGCCGATGCGGGCCACGGGATAGGTGTCGAGCAGCTTTCCGAGCACCGCGGGTCCCGAGGTGTCGATCGGCACGAAGAAGCGCAGCTTCCACGAGATGATCTCGGTGAACAGGCCATAGGCGCGAAGGCGGTCGCGCATGGCCTCGGTGAAGCCGGAAAGCTCGATACGATGTGCGCCCATGACACGCACGCGACGAAGCTGGAGCCCTTCGGTGAGGTCGAGAATCGTGCGGCCGTCGATGAGGGCCGCATAGGCAGCATCACCCGACAGGTCGGTGGCGCCGGTGGAAGCGGCGTTCGTGGCCCACGCCGGCGAGACGCGGCGACCGATGATGCGCTCGCCATCGTCGGTCTGAAGCCGATAGACACGGGTCGACTCGTTCGGCAGGCGTTTCCACACCGGCAGCAGCAGTCCGGCAACGATGTGGATCGTGCTGTCGCTGAAGGTCGGCACGTCGTCGAGTTCACGAGACCAAGCCACCGCGAAGGCGTTCCGGTCGGCCTCCTGCCAATGGCTTTCCGTCATCGACTTGAACGAGGCGTGGTGGTGTTCCATCGGCCGGATCAGTCGAACACGGCGTTCGATCTCACCGTCGTCGAGCATCAGCGACGGCGCCGGGACCTGCACGGCGGCACGGCCCGAGCGCTCGTTGACGAGCAGCTTCACGCCACGATCATCGAGCCAGCCAAGAGCATCGTCGAGCGAGAGCGGACGATTGCGCTCGCGCTGGGTGATGGTGAGCAGCCGCGTTTCCGCACCCGACGCAGGATGGGTGTAGATTGTGGTGCGGTCGGTGACGACAAAGCTCTCTGCCGTCAGCGTTTCCAGGCCGACATCATAGACGCCGCTGGCGATCGCGCCCGCCACCTTGGCATCGAGCAATTGCTCGAACGCCGTGAAGAGGATGCCCTGCAGCTCGATCGTGAGGGCCAGCAACCTGTTCAGGAAGGTGGTGATCGGCGGCAGTTCGTCCTTGATGCCATTGTCGTCCATCAGCTTCAGGCCGGTCGCGGACTCGAAGCGATGGAGCGAGCAACCCTCGATCTTTCCGCGCACGATCAGGAGGTAGAGCTGGCGCAGCGCATCGCGGGCGTAACAGGATTCCAGATTGTCCTCGGGCCGGAACAGGCCCTGGCCGCCGGTCTGGCGCTGCCCACGGGTGATCGCGCCGAGCGTATCGAGACGCCGCGCGATCGTAGAGAGGAAGCGCTTCTCCGCCTTCACGTCGGTCGCGATCGGACGGAACAGCGGCGGTTGCGCCTGGTTCGTGCGGTTGGTGCGGCCAAGACCCTGGATGGCGGCGTCGGCCTTCCAGCCCGGCTCGAGGAGGTAGTGGACGCGCAGGCGCTGGTTCCTGGCCGACAGTTCGGCGTGATAGCTGCGGCCGGTACCGCCGGCGTCGGAGAACACGAGGATGCGCTTCAGGTCGTCCATGAACGCGGCCGTCTCTGCCAGGTTGGCTGATGGCGCGCGGTTCTCCACGGCGAGGCGTTCACCCTTGCGAACGATCCTGCGGGAGCGGCCCGTCACTTCGGCCACCATGTCGGTGCCGAAGCGCTGCACGATTTGGTCGAGCGCGCCTGGCACGGGCGGCATCGATGCCAGGCGCTCGATCAACTCGCCGCGACGCGCGACGGCTTCACGGCTTTCGACGGGCTGGCCGTCGCGATAGACCGGGCGCGACGACAGATTGCCCTCGCCATCGGTGAACGGCTCGTAGAGCTGGACCGGGAAGGAATGGGCGAGATAGTCGAGCACATATTCGCGCGGCGTGATGTCGATGCGAACGTCGTTCCATTCCTCGGTGGGGATCTCGGCCAGACGCCGTTCCATCAACGCTTCGCCGGTCGACACAATCTGCACGACGGCCGCGTGTCCGGCCCCCAGATCGTGCTCGATCGAGCGGATCAGTGTGGGCGTCTTCATCGACGTCAGCAGATGGCCGAAGAAACGCTGCTTCGCCGACTCGAACGCCGAGCGCGCGGCCGACTTCGCCTGTCGGTTCAATGTCCCGGTCGAGCCGGTGATGTTGGCGGCCTCCATCGCCGCGTCGAGATGATTGTGGATGATGGCGAACGCGCCGGCATAGGCATCGTAGATCGCACGCTGCTCATCGGTGAGCTGATGTTCGACCAGCTCGTATTCCACACCGTCATAGGAGAGCGACCGGGCGGTGTAGAGGCCGAGCGACCGCAGGTCGCGGGCCAACACCTCCATCGCCGCGACGCCGCCGTCCTCGATGGCCTCGACGAATTCGGCGCGCGTGGCGAAGGGGAAGTCCTCGCCGCCCCAAAGGCCGAGTCGCTGTGCATAGGCGAGATTGTGGACGGTGGTCGCGCCGGTGGCGGAGACATAGACGACGCGGGCATTCGGAAGGGCGTGCTGAAGTCGCAGGCCGGCGCGTCCCTGCTGCGAGGCGGCAACATCGCCGCGTTCTCCCTTGCCGCCGCCGGCGTTCTGCATCGCGTGGCTCTCGTCGAAAATGATCACTCCGTCGAAGTCGGAGCCCAACCATTCGACGATCTGCCGGACGCGCGAAACCTTCTCGCCACGATCGTCGGAGCGCAGCGTGGCGTAGGTTGCAAATAGGATGCCTTCCGACAGGGTAATCGGTTTGCCCTGCGGGAAGCGCGACAGCGGCGTGACCAGCAAGCGCTCCATGCCGAGCGCGGACCAGTCGCGCTGCGCGTCCTCGATCAGCTTGTCGGATTTGGAAATCCAGACTGCTTGTCGGCGGCCGCGCAACCAGTTGTCCAGGATGATGCCGGCAGACTGGCGGCCTTTGCCGGCCCCGGTGCCGTCTCCCAACATATAACCTCGGCGGAAACGCACGGTGTTGGCGGCGTCGGCCGGAGCCGCCTGAACGAGATCGAAGGTCGCATCGACCGTCCAAGATCCGGCGAGGAAGTCCGAATGGGCTTCGCCGGCATAGATGACGGTTTCGAGCTGAGCTTCCGACAGTAGATCGGTGATGTCCGGCGGTAGCATCGGTCGATAGGTGGGCTTGGGCGGCGCGATGCTCGCCATCGCCGCCGATTGCACGAGTTTGGTCGGGTGCGCCTGGGAACCGGCAATGCGGATCGACTGCAATCCGTATTCTTCATAGATCGCATCCGTGAGGTTCGCGCCCTCCGGCGGCCTCCAGTCCACTGTGCCGTAGGCGAGTTCGACGCCTTCCGGGTCGATGGACGAGCGCGCGACCGGACGTACGGTGGCGGCGCGGGCGAGATAGCCGCGAACCGTGCGAGGCGCTGAGCCCGACACGGCTTGCCCGATTTCGGGCAGAGCGACCGGCAGGCGTGCTGGAACCTGCGCCTCGATCCAAGCGAGCAGCGTGGCGACGTCCGGTGCGATGCCGGCGGATGCTGGGAAAACGGCCGGGTCTTCCGCCGGCAGCTTGTCGATGACGGTGAGCCGCGTCTCGATGGTCGTGCCGTGCTTGGCATAGACCGAGCCGTCGATCGCCGCGGTGAAGACGACGCGACCGTGCTCCTGGAGCCGCACGAAGGCGTCGCGCGAGGCGGGTTGCTCGGGACCGAAGTTCGTGCCGGTGATCGTCACCAGACGCCCACCCTCGGCGAGCCGCGCCAGGGCTGAGGCGACGTGGCGAGAGGCGGCGTCGGCCACGCGGCCGGAGACGTTCGCCATCACCGAGAACGGCGGATTCATGAGGATGACGGAAGTAACGGCGCTCGCCGGGAGATGGTCGTCGATCTGGGCGGCGTCGACGCGCGTGAGGTCACAAGCCGGAAAAAGTGCAGCGAGCAGATCGGCGCGGGTTTCCGCCAGCTCGTTGAGGAGCAGCGAACCGCCGGCAATCTCGGCGAGGATGGCGAGAAGGCCCGTTCCGGCCGAAGGCTCCAGCACGATGTCGCGCGACGTGATCGCGGCGGCGACAATGGCGGCAAGGCCGAGCGGGACCGGCGTCGAAAATTGTTGAAGCGCCTGGCTCTCCTCGGAGCGACGGGTGTGCGTCGGCAGGAGGCCGGTGATTTTCAACAAGGCGGAAAGCCGTGCTGCCGGCGTGTCGGCTTTACGGAAAAGCGCACGTCCATATTTGCGCAGGAATAGGACAGTCGCGCATTCGCAGGCTTCGTAGGCCGTCTTCCAGTCCCAGACGCCGCTCGTGTCGGAAGCGTCGAAGGCGGTCTCCATGGCGGTGCGAAGTGCGGCGCTATCGATCCGCTGCCCGCGCTCGAGCAAAGCGAGAAGGCGATGGGCGGCGGCAATGATGGCGGACGCACGGACGACAGGCGCAGCCGGAACGGCTACGGGTGACATGATGTTCATGATCGGGAACCTCGGGAGAGCGGGAACGGGAAGCCCGAATGGCGCTCTCTCTCTACCGCCCGGACTCAACCTGTCCCGGTGGCCCTCTCACTCTCGAAACAATCTTCGCGGCCGGCATGAAAAAAGCGCCCCGGCCGATCGACGGGGCGCTCTGAGGCGTCAGGTCCGGTGTCCGTCCGCGATCTCGCTGGCGATGAGCATGCGCGCCTTGCGGATCAGGTCATCGCCGCTGGTGTCGATGTGCCCGAAGAACCTGGCGCGCGCGCCGTTCGCGGTCCAATCGGTATAGGCACAATATTCACGAGTCTCGGCTCGGAATGCCCGCATGTCGCTGGCCCAATGAGGCTTGGGCTCTATAACGACGGTGATGCCGTCTCTGGTCTCTGGCCAGGGAAGCGACCGTTCGGTGGGCGGCCGCTCGTGATCGGCGGCGAAGATGGCGTCGATGTCCATCATGGCGCATCTCCCGGTGTGTCTGGATGTATGAAGCCGCGGGGATCGCCAGGATCGGGCGGCTGATAGGCGTCACAAGGATTGCCGTCGGCTAAGTGGCCGAAGGGCGTGAAGACGAGATCGCCATCGTCTCGTCCCACCGCGCAGATGACGTAACGCGGAGCGCCGGTCACGGCGTCGAGACACTCCATAAGCGCGAGGTTGCCGTCACCTGCGGCGCGCAGCAGGGTCTGAAAATTAGTCAGGGCGAAGGAGGGGATGCTCATGTCCGGTCTCCCTCGTCGGAGACGGTCTTGGCGAGCCAGCCATCGGTGTAGATCCAGTCCACGGTCTTCCCGGTGGCGAGATCGAGGACATGCGCGCCGCCGCCGAAGCCGTCGAGCCAGGGCTTCGAGCAGGTGTTGGCATATTGGAAACCCCAGCGGCCCGTGAGGCCGAACTCGGCGGCGCAATGCTTCACGAACCGGATTAGCCGCTCGGGATCGCCGGTGACGTCGTCGCGCATCCAGAGCTGGGTGCTGCCATGCTCGGGCTGGATCGAGAGGAGAAAGCCCTCGGAGGGCGGTTCCTCCGATGCGCCAGCCTCGGACAGGAGGTTGTAGAGATCGAGCGCGCGGGCGGCGTTCTCGGGCGTGCCGACGTCGAGCAGGCACGAGAAATGGGTGAAATAGTCAGCCATGACAGGCTCCTGAAACGAAAATGCCCGGTGCGATGACCGGGCAGATGGAAGAACGGGGTGGGACGCGCGGGACGAACGGAGCCGCCCCGCGCTACCCGCGCTATTCAGCCGCGATGGCGTGCTGGACCTCATCCTCATCGTCGGCCGCGTCTTCGTCCTCGCCGTCCTCTGTGAGGAAGTCCGGCAGAGCGGCGTCTTCGCCCGCGTCGGTCTGGTCGGCCGAGCTGGACTGATCGCCATCGGGGGACGCTAGGCGCAGCGGTTCCGGCAGCCAGCCGGTTTCCGCCAGAAGGCGTTCGGCCTCCTTGGCCATGTCGCCCTTCTTCATGTGGTCGATGAGCTGGGCGGCCCGCTCGCCGGCGCCCTCACGGACGGCTTCGAGAATGCGGGGCTTGGTCACGCGGCCGAGATAGTTGCCGACCGTGGGCTTCCAGCCTGCGGCCACCATGTCGAGCCCCGTCGCGCGTGCGAGCCGATCGGCCTGCGCCAGACGCACGTCGAGACCATGCTGACTGACGCCCGAGCCAGAATAGGGATTCGGACGCTCGAACAGCGCATTGACGCCGTAGCTGTTTAGTCCCGAGGAGTGGCGGTACGGATCGATTTTGAATCGGCCGGGGTCTTCTGTCCATATGCGTGCGACGTATTCGTCAGGGGTAAGGCCACGGAGGGTCTTCAGGCGGCGGCCGTGGT